>OHRL01000934.1_pt1 | contig 18740 bp, 19 predicted proteins | sample 1578331 | NCBI WGS metagenome assembly OHRL01 (sample SAMEA3879608, study PRJEB24766) | human gut metagenome | biome: human-associated habitat; feature: feces | place: USA | collected 1985/1987
TGATGGCAGAATCGCTCGATAAAAAGTATCTGCTGGTTGACGAATGCAAATGGACAACCCAAGAGAATGGCAAACAACTGACAGGCGAACTTCTCCGTAAAGCTAATTTGTTACTATTTATCAAGAACTACACCATCGTTCCGGTGCTGTTTCTTAAGAGTGCTCCGAAAGATGATGCTGGGAATGCAATGTTGCCAGAAGATGTTATTGAGTTAATGAAATAAAAGGATATAACAATTCACGACTTAAAGATGCTAGATTTTAGAAAACAATTTCAGGAAATTATAGAGCAATCCTATATTCCGTTCAATATAGATAAAGCTGCAACTTCAGATGTATGGAGTAATATTTACAAATTGATACTTCCTAATATTCCAGAAAAACTTTTTAGATATCGTAAAATAGACGATAAAGGTTATACTATTGAATCATTAAAATCCGGAACTATTTCATTATGCCATGCAGGAATGTTTCCGGATAAGTATGATTCATATTTATATATAGATCAAGACAAAATTCGCGAAGATTTAAAAAAGGCATTAAAGGATGCATTGCGCATAACATTGTCGCATATAACCCAGAAATCCTCTGATATAAGGGCAGAAAAGGCAACGCAAATATGTTACTACAGAGAGTGTGGATATACGGATGAACAAATTATAGATAAAATATTGACAGATGAATATATGGATTTTTGTAACAACATTGGGTCTGCGATAAAAAAGCAAGAGTCGCGTTTTAGAAATCCGAGAAATAGTGCAAAAATAGCATGTTTTACAGAAAGTGTACAGTCAAAATATATGTGGGATAGATATGCTGATGGGTATAAGGGATTTGCATTAGAATACGATCTTAGAAAATGTATTTTTAAATATAACTCATTGGGAATGGATGTAAATCTCTTTCCTGTGATTTATACTGAATTAAGACCTGACGTTACATTGGATGAGGGAAATATTCATACTTACGAGTATTTTAAGCAAGTTGGAGATAAAAATTGGTTGAACTTTTTGTCTTCCATGATATTAGTCAATCAATTATATTGGTATCGATCTTATCTTTATAAGGACCAAAAAGAATACGAACATGAACATGAATGGAGAATGCTGTATTATAACTTAGAGGATGAGAATAATTATGCATCAATTCCAGATGTCGGATGTTTGAATGCAATTTATTATGGTCCAGATATAATCCCAAAGGATAAGGATGAATTACATCTGATTGCAGTTGAAAAAGGACTGAAAGAGTATGATGTTGCTCTTGATGCTGGTAGCCGTAGATATGATTTAAGGATAACAGCAATTAAATAGGAATATTCTTTGCTCAAAAAAAATCAATCAACAACCTGAAAGTTGTGTCATCTCGATTATTTATACTACCTTTGCCTACAGAGTAAGGCAAAGGTATTTTTTGATGTATACAATGGCTGAAAAACAGATAGACACGGTTTTAGGATTGGTTGAAGGAACGGAGGAGAATAAAGACGAAAAGTGGATGTGTCATTCGCAAGCTATCGCTGCAACTATGTCAAACCGAATGGAGGAACTTGGTATGACACAACGAGCGTTGGCCGAGAAGATGAATTGCACTCAGCAATATGTCTCCAAGGTGTTGAAAGGTCGCGAGAATCTGTCATTAGAAACCTTGTGCAAGATAGAAAATGCATTAGGTATCAGAATACTGCAAGCCGGAATAGATAAGTAATAACACCATAACAGGGCGCAAGAATATGTCAATACAGAGCGAAGCGGCGTTGGAAGCCGGACTGATAGCCACACTTCGGCAAATGGACTACGAGTATGTTCAGATTACCGAAGAAGATAATCTTTATGCCAATTTCAAGCGGCAGTTGGAAATTCACAACAAGAAACAACTGGCGGAAGTTGGCCGTAACTCATTTACGGATGAAGAGTTCGAGAAGATATTAATCTATCTGGAAGGTGGTACTCGCTTTGAAAAAGCAAAGAAGCTTCGCGACCTATATCCTCTTGATACGGCTAACGGACAGCGCATTTGGGTAGAGTTTCTTAATCGTACCCAATGGTGTCAGAACGAATTTCAGGTTTCGAGCCAAATTACGGTGGAGGGACGAAAGAAGTGTCGCTATGATGTGACGATTCTTATCAATGGTCTCCCTTTAGTTCAGATTGAATTGAAACGTCGGGGAGTAGAACTCAAACAGGCATACAATCAGATTCAACGCTATCATAAGACATCCTTTCATGGGTTGTTCGATTATATTCAGTTGTTTGTCATCTCCAATGGTGTGAACACTCGTTATTTCGCCAATAATCCCAATGGCGGATATAAATTTACATTCAACTGGACGGATGCGGCAAACCTGCCATTCAATGAACTGGATAAGTTTGCTGTGTTTTTCTTGGAAAAGTGTACGCTCGGTAAGATTATCGGAAAGTACATCGTATTACATGAAGGTGATAAATGCTTGATGGTGTTGCGCCCATACCAGTTCTATGCAGTAGAAAAGATATTGGATCGAGTGCAGAACTCCAATGATAACGGTTATATTTGGCATACAACAGGGGCAGGAAAGACTTTGACTTCATTCAAAACTGCGCAACTCGTTTCGGAGTTAGATGATGTAGATAAGGTAATGTTCGTTGTCGACCGCCATGACCTTGATACACAAACACAGTCGGAATATGAAGCCTTTGAACCGGGAGCCGTTGACGGTACGGACAATACGGACGAGTTGGTAAAACGTCTGCATAGCAACTCCAAGATTATCATTACCACTATTCAGAAACTCAATGCAGCCGTAAGCAAGACATGGTATAGCAGCAAAATAGATTCGATACGCCATTCTCGTATCGTGATGATATTCGATGAGTGCCATCGTAGCCATTTCGGGGAGAGTCATAAGAAGATTATGCAATTCTTCGATAATGCCCAGATATTCGGATTTACCGGAACTCCAATATTTACAGAGAATGCAGTTGATGGTCATACGACCAAAGAGGTGTTCGGCAACTGCCTGCATCGCTATCTGATTAAGGATGCCATTGCTGATGAGAATGTTCTCGGTTTTCTTGTGGAATACTATCATGGCAGTGAGGAGGTGCAGAACGGCAGTACCAATCGCATGACGGAAATAGCCCAATTCATCCTTAATAATTTCAATAAGTCAACATTTGACGGAGAGTTCGATGCGCTGTTTGCCGTGCAGTCAGTGCCGATGCTTATCCGTTATTACAAGATATTCAAGGAACTGAATCCTAAGATTCGTATAGGTGCAGTATTTACCTATGCAGCCAATGGAAGTCAGGATGATGAACTGACAGGAATGGGTACAGGTTCTTATCTGAATGACAGTGCAGGCGAAGTCGATGAGCTGCAAGCCATCATGGATGACTATAACGAAATGTTCGGCACATCGTTTACGACTGAGAACTTCCGTGCATATTACGATGACATCAACCTGCGCATGAAAAAGAAGCGAGCCGATATGAAGCCGCTTGATCTTTGCCTTGTTGTCGGAATGTTCCTTACCGGTTTTGACAGCAAGAAACTTAATACGCTCTATGTAGATAAGAACATGGAATACCACGGCTTGTTGCAGGCATTTAGCCGGACGAACCGTGTGCTGAACGAAAAGAAACGCTTCGGAAAGATTGTATGTTTCCGTGATTTGAAGAGCAATGTGGATGCTGCTATCAAATTATTCAGTAACAGCAACAATCCGGAAGAAATAGTGCGACCTCCGTTTGAAGAAATCAAACAGGAATACAAGGAACTTGCATCCGATTTTCTGAAGAAATACCCGGACACAAACTGCATAGACCTTTTGCAGAGCGAAACGGCTAAGAAAGAGTTTGTTTTGGCATTTCGTGATATTATCCGTAAACACGCAGAGATTCAAATATATGAGGATTATAGCGAAGAAGCTGATGATCTCGGCATGACGGAACAGCAGTTTATGGATTTCAGGAGTAAGTATCTTGATATCCATGATACTTTTGCACTCGTTGATCCAGCACCGTCACCCAAACCGGATGATGATACAGATGTTCCGGATGACGGAGACTTCGGTGATGTGGATTTCTGCCTTGAACTCCTACATAGCGACATTATCAATGTGGCATATATCCTTGAACTCATTGCAGAACTTGACCCATATAGTGCCGATTACGCAGAACGCCGTCAGAATATCATTGATACGATGATTAAAGACGCAGAAATGCGCAGCAAAGCCAAACTTATCGATGGTTTCATTCAAAAGAATGTGGATGACGATAAGGAAAACTTCATGATTCAGCGAGACAAAGCTGACGGTACAAGCGATTTGGAAGAACGGTTGAACCACTATATTGCCGTTGAGCGAGAAAATGCCGTCAACTCATTGGCTGAGGAAGAGGAAATATCGTCATCGGTATTGAATCACTTCCTCAAAGAATATGACTACCTGCAAAAAGAGCAGCCGGAAATCATACAAAAAGCATTGAAAGAGAAGCATCTCGGATTGATAAAGACGAGAAAGGCGTTGACGAGGATTTTAGACAGATTGCGTAATATCATACGCACTTTCAGTTGGGATTAAAAGAAATACTGATATGGTAAAGACAAATGAACCCGGATATGTGTATATCTTGACTAATCCAAGTTTTCGTGAGGATTGGGTCAAGATCGGTAAAAGTGCGCGGCCTGTAGATATACGTTCCAAGGAACTTGACAACACGGCTGTTCCGTTGCCTTTTGAGATTTATGCAACCATTCAGACGGTCAAATATAACGATGTTGAAAAGCATGTACACAAGACTATTGATCGGTTGACGGATTTGCGTATTCGTCAGAATCGGGAGTTTTTCAATGTGCCGCCACAAATAGCTTTGGATATATTCAATGACATAGCCAAGATGATTGATGATGCGGTTGTTACGGTCTATGTAGATAATAAACCGGTTTGCCATAACGAAAAAGATTCATTGCCTGTCGTGCAGAAGCGAACCGTAAAGCGAGGTCGTTTCAAATTCAGCATGGTCGGTATTAAAATAGGGGAATGCGTTACCTTTATTCCTACGGATACGGAAGTCAAGGTGGCAAGCGATGATTCCGTTGAATACGAAGGTCGTATTTATAAATTGTCCCCTTTTGTCGGTACGTTTATGCCGGAAGAGAAACGGAATACATCGGGTGCATATCAAGGGGCAAAATATTTCTCATATAAAGGGAAAGTGCTAGATGACCTGAGAAGTATAATAGAGAGCAATATACCATTGCCGGAAAGTGATGTAAACAAGATAATATAGAGCAATAAAGATATGAGCGAAGAACTGCAACAGAAACTCCGTGACCAGCTTTGGGAGGTCGCAAACCGTTTGCGTGGCAATATGTCGGCAAGCGATTTTATGTATTTTACCTTGGGATTCATTTTCTACAAATACCTGTCGGAGAAGATAGAAACATACGCTAACAGTGCGTTGGATGATGATGAAGTTACATTCAAGGAATTATGGGAAATGACCGATTCGGATGCACCGGAATTGCAGGAAGAGGTTAAGAACCAGTGCTTGGAAAATATAGGCTACTTCATTGAACCGAAGTTCTTGTTTTCGTCCGTAATTGAGGCTATCAAGCGGAAAGAAAATGTTCTTCCTATGTTGGAACGCTCGTTGAAGCGTATAGAAGACAGCACTTTGGGACAGGATAGTGAAGAGGATTTTGGCGGATTGTTCTCGGACATTGATTTGGCTTCGCCTAAATTGGGAAAAACAGCAGATGATAAAAACACGCTCGTCAGCAATGTGCTTCTTGCATTGGACGATATTGACTTTGGTGTAGAGGCCTCGCAAGAAATTGATATTTTGGGCGATGCTTACGAATATATGATTAGCCAGTTTGCAGCCGGCGCAGGCAAGAAAGCCGGTGAGTTCTATACTCCGCAAGAGGTCAGCCGCATATTGGCGGAGATTGTTACTCTTGGGCATAACCGTTTGCGTAATGTTTACGACCCTACTTGCGGTAGTGGTTCACTATTGCTCCGTGCAGCAAGTATCGGTAAGGCGGCATATATCTATGGACAGGAGAAAAATCCGACTACTTACAACCTTGCCCGAATGAATATGTTGCTGCACGGTATCCGATTCAGCAGCTTCAAAATAGAGAATGGCGATACGCTTGAATGGGACGCATTCGATGATATGCAGTTCGATGCAGTGGTTGCAAATCCTCCGTTCTCTGCCGAATGGAGTGCTGCCGACAAATTCAACAACGACGACCGTTTCAGTAAAGCAGGACGACTTGCACCTAAGAAAACAGCCGACTATGCTTTTATTCTGCATATGGTTCATCACCTCAATGAAGGTGGTACGATGGCTTGCGTTGCTCCGCACGGAGTTCTGTTTCGAGGGAATGCAGAGGGTGTTATACGCCGCTTCCTGATAGAGAAGAAAAACTATATCGATGCTATTATCGGTTTGCCAGCCAATATATTCTATGGTACAAGTATTCCGACCTGTATTCTCGTATTGAAGAAATGCCGTAAGGAAGACGATAATATCTTGTTCATTGATGCCAGCAAAGAGTTTGAAAAGGTCAAGACCCAGAACAAACTCCGCCCTCAGCATATACAGAAGATTGTAGAAACCTATCGTGACCGCAAGGAAATTGAAAAGTACAGTCATCTTGCTACGTTGCAGGAGGTTGCCGAAAATGACTATAATTTGAATATTCCTCGCTATGTCGATACTTTTGAGGAAGAAGAGCCTATTGACATCAAAGCAGTCATGGCTGAAATAAAGGAATTGGAAGCCAAGCGAGCCGAACTGGATAAGGAAATAGAAGGCTATTTGAAAGAATTGGGACTGGTTGAATAATTACACTATGGCAGAGATAGACAACATCCCCGAAATGCGTCCATCATTCGACAATATACGCCGTCAGGATGAGGGCGGAAACGAATACTGGAGTTCTCGCGACCTGTGCGCTGCTATGGGCTATTCGGCTTATTGGAAATTCCAAAGAGTCATAGACAAGGCTATCAAGGTGGCAGGTGAAAAAGGAATGAATGTAGACGACCATTTCAACCAAGCGGTTGATATGGTAAGGATTGGAAGCGGCTCATTCCGTAAGGTCAATATCTTCCGTCTTTCGCGTATGGCGTGTATGATTGTTGCCGAAAATGCCGATGCCCAAAAAGTGTTGGTACAACAAGCTCGCGATTATTTTACTCGAACAATTTCGACAAACGAATTGATGCAAAATTCGTTGAGTTCTAACATTTTGCTGTATAAAACGGCGCAAGGCGAGGCACGAATAGAAGTGATATTCAACAGTGAAACATTTTGGATGTCACAAAAGCGTATGGCCGATTTGTTCGGGGTGGATGTACGGACTGTCAACTATCATCTTGGTCAGATTTACGAAACAGGCGAGCTTACAAAAGAGGCAACTATCCGAAAAATTGGGATAGTTCAATCAGAGGGAGAACGGGATGTAGAACGTACACCTCTGTTCTATAATTTGGATGCCATTATTGCGGTAGGTTATCGTGTCAATAGCTATCAGGCCACTCAATTCCGTATCTGGGCTACATCTGTATTGAAGGAGTTTATTATTAAAGGATATGCCCTTGATGACGAACGCTTGAAGCAGGGAAAACACTTTGGCAAAGATTATTTTGATGATTTGCTGGAGCGTATTCGTGAGATACGCACATCAGAGCGCAGATACTACCAAAAGATAACAGACATCTATGCCGAATGCAGTGCCGATTACGATTCGAAATCGGATTGTACCAAATTGTTCTTCAAGATGGTGCAAAATATGATGCACTTGGCTGTAACTCATCGTACCGCTGCCGAAATAGTATATGAACGTGCCGACTCGGAAATGCCGCACATGGGATTGACCACTTGGAAGAAAGCTCCCGATGGCAGAGTCCAGAAGTCTGATACGATTGTGGCAAAGAACTACTTGTCAGACAAAGAGGTTTCAGAACTCAACGGCATAACTAACGTATTTCTTGAATTTGCAGAGCAGCGTGCCCAACGCCATATCATTACAACGATGGCCGAATGGAAGCAGCGTCTTGAACAGTTTCTTGCTACAATGGACTATCAAGTACAAGATTCAGCTGGTAAAGTTTCTCAAGAAGAAGCACGAGAGAAGGCGTATGGTGAGTATGAAAAATATAAAGTGATTCAAGACCGTTCGTTTATCTCTGATTTCGACCGGTTTAATAATGGCGACAAATTGTTGCCGTTTGATATCAATCCCGATAAAGAATAATGATTATGACAGATAATAACGAAAATAAAGTCCTTAATGTTCCCCATTTGAGATTTCCGGAATTTAGTGGGGAGTGGGAAATCTATCCTCTTACAGATTTTATGAGTTTCAAAAATGGAATGAATCCTGATGCCAAAAGATTTGGGCGTGGAACAAAATTCATTTCGGTGATGGATATTCTTAATAACCAATTCATTTGTTATGATAATATCCGTGCCTCTGTTGAAGTTGTGGATGGCGATATTGAAACTTATGGTGTAAACTACGGCGATATCTTATTTCAGCGCAGCTCTGAAACGTTAGAAGATGTAGGTCAAGCTAATGTCTATTTGGATAGCAAACCCGCAGTGTTTGGTGGTTTTGTTATTCGTGGAAAAAGTAAAAGTAACTATTATCCTATGTTTTTTCGTTATCTTTTGGCTTCACCAACTGCACGAAAAAAGATAATCGTAAAAGGAGCCGGAGCACAGCACTTTAATATAGGTCAAGATGGATTAAGTAAAGTTTGTCTTAATATTCCTTCAATTCAAGAACAAGAGAAAATAGCAAAACTATTTGAATGTATAGATACTCGAATCGCTACCCAAAACAAAATCATTGACAAACTACAATCCTTAATTAAAGGACTTGCGGTTACACTAACGACTAAAGGAAAGCCTAATACTGCAATTTCTCAATGTTTAGAGTGTCATAGCTCAACACTTCAAGAAAGCAAGGTTTTGCCTAATGGGTTGTATAAAGTATTTGGTGCAAATGGATTGGTTGGTTATACAGATGTGTCACAAATGAACGGTGATGCGATACTAGTAATCAAGGACGGTTCGGGTGTTGGTACAACTTCCTACGCTCAAGGCAAATTTTCGGTAATTGGTACCCTCAACTACCTTACAATATTAGGCAACTATGATTTGCGGTATCTGTACTTTGCATTGTCAGTATTCAACTTTCAACCGTACAAAACGGGAATGGCTATACCGCATATCTACTTCAAGGACTATAGTAATGCGAAAATATATTGCCCTCCACTTACCGAACAAAAGCGTATTGCAAATGTGCTTGGCAAATTGGAGAGTAAACTCTTATTAGAACAAGAACTTATTACATTGTTCAACCAGCAAAAACAGTATCTGTTGGGACAGGTGTTTATATAAACATTTGACTTAATAGATATTGTTTTTGTATTTGATATTTCTGTAATAGTTGACTTTCAATATCTTCTTTAAACGATAACGCAGAAAGAGTATGACTAATTTCTTTTTGCTTGTCTAAATCTGGTATTGGGCATTTTATGTGATTTATATCCTTTAGGTAGGCTGTTCTCATCGTTCCTTCTGTTACAACACGTTCAACTTCTTTTTGGAAATAGGAGGAACGCATAAAGTAATAGAGGTATTCAACATCAATGTTTGAATTAGGGACAATTCCTAAAATTCCTTGCTTGGTACAGATTGGATATTTGTTTATAGAAATAGCTCCGATTGTTGCTCCATTAGAGTATATAATGGAGTTTACAGGAATTAGCCACGCTGAAGATTTTTTGAGTCCTAGCTCTGTGATATAGTCTTTATTAGCTAGTAAATATTTATCACCCAAATCGTCTATTTTTACAAAAGGTATATTGCCATTTTCATAAAATTCGACATTTGACGTAGTAGGTGTACCACCCTCACCAGCCTTACTATATAATGTTTCAAATGCTACACATTGCTCACACTGCGGAGTTATTATATCATCTATAAGTCCTTTAATTAAGGATAGGACATCAGTAATGTCTGCAATTAGTCAACATCTATTCTCGCAAGAACCGAATGTATGGAACAGGCTAGATAATCTTTTTGTTAAGGGCAAGGCAGGAGGTACACCAATATCTACGAATAAGGAGTACTACAATGGGAATATTCCGTTCTTAAGTATTAACGATATCACTAGACAGGGGAAGTATATTTGGCTGACAGAAAAGCATATAAGCCTGAACGGATTGGAGAATTCTTCTGCTTGGATAGTTCCAAAGCACAGTTTGATTATGTCAATGTATGCTTCGGTGGGCTTGGTCACCATAAATCAAGTTCCCATAGCTACGAGTCAAGCAATGTTCTCAATGCTACTGAGAGACAAGTCTCTATTGGATTATCTATATTACTACTTATCCTATTTTAAGTATAGGCATATTCATAAGTATCTTGAAACTGGCACACAAAGCAACATCAATGCTGACATAGTTAGCGGAATAATGATTCCTGATTATGGGTATCGTCACAATATGCAGATTGCTTCTATGCTACAAAGTATTGATATGAAGATTGATAATGAATCTTCTATCCTCGAACGATACAGCCAACAGAAAAACGATCTATTGTCCTCTCTATTCATATAAACAGGGAGGTAAGAAGATGAGATTTCTGTCTATTTAACAATTGAAGTATTCTACTTTCTGTAAGTGTTTTTGTATCAAAAGAATTTAGTGCTGATGAGATTTTTAGTAAGTTTTTTGGATTGCCAGAATAAGGTATTATGTAGTTCTCGACATCTCCTTTTCCGATATTCATTTGTGCCGCTCCTTGACTACAAGAGATCATGCTCTGCTCAAAATCTCGTGAGGAAAGAACTTGATAAATAAACTCCCGAACAATAGCTGAATTCAATTGTAAAAGTCCCACTCGTTGGTTAAGCAAGTACTTACCCTCTTTGCATAGTGAAACACGCCCAACATTACCTGTTAAAGAAATGAGTATATCATTTGCCTTAAGTGTTTGATGGAATTGAATGTCAGATGGCTTTGTGAGAATGCGATTACATCCTTCAGAGCAAATGTAACGTTCTCCTGTGACATTGGCGATTGTCAAAACTTCATACTCACCAGTAGAATCATAAGATGAGCTTAGAAATGGATATCCATTTTTAAGAGCACTGACTTCTGAAAGAGGTATTCTTTTTTCCAGCAAATCAGATTTGAATAATAATAACTGGCTAATTGCAGACTTTAGTTTTTTCAAATCCTCAATGATTTTGTTTTGGGTGGCAATACGCTCATCTATTAGTCGTAACAGTGTAGCTATTTTAGTTTGCTCCGCTTTGGATGGAATACCAACATAACACTCGGAAAAATTCTTTGTGCTGATGGAATAGATTTTTGTTCCCTGTGCTATTCGTCTAATCTGATTATGAAATGCGGATGACGAAAAAGCATATCCTTTGAAGCCGACAATAGTTTTATTTTTATTGTCTCGCCCATGAATTGTGTGTAAACCACAAACAATATCCTTATTATCAAGATTAAACAACTCAATGACTTTAGCAACCTCATTCGTATCTTCCGAAGCATCAGCAAAGGCTACATCTCCCTCTTTACACAATTCAAAGTTTTTAGGCATATTACCTTCTTTGACATTGGGTAGTTTATCTCTTCTCAAATCCACCATAGTAGGAAGCCCAACATGAATGAGTCCATAATGTAAGTTCATCATGGCTTTCTCCCCATATTCAAGTTGTTCCCAACTCAGAGAATTGGTTGAATAGAAATCCAATAGCTCAGACACTTTACATATTTCCCACTCTCCACTAAATTCCGGAAATCTCAAATGGGGAACATTACCTATTATATTTCTCTAATTATTAGAACCAATTAAATTCAAAATTATGATTCAGAAGACAATTAGAGAAATTTCGGACGCATGGCGAGAGGACAAGCGACCGTATGTGAAACTATCGACATTGGCAGCCTACATGTTGATTCTTGAAAATCACATTTTGCCAAAGTTTGGTGAGAGTAACGAACTTCATGAAAATGATGTACAAGGCTTTGTGCTTGAAAAGTTGGAAGGCGGATTGAGCGTGAAATCTGTTAAGGACATTCTTATTGTCCTGAAGATGGTTATGAAATTCGGAGTGAAAAACGAATGGATGAACTATTACGAATGGGATATTAAGTACCCAACAGACGTTGCTGGTAAAAAGTTGGAGGTCTTGTCCGTGGCAAATCATAAAAAGATTCTGAACTATATTCAGAGCCACTTTTCCTTTCCGGGACTTGGTATCTATATCAGCCTTAGTACCGGTCTGCGTATAGGGGAGATCTGTGCTTTGAAATGGAGCGACATCAATGTATATGATGGAATTCTAACCGTTAACCGGACGATAGAACGCATCTATATCATAGAAGGAGAGAGAAAGCATACAGAGCTGGTCATCAACACGCCAAAGACAAAAAACTCTTGCCGTGAAATCCCGATAAACAAAGAATTGCTTACTATGTTAAAGCCTTTGAAAAAAGTAGTTAATGATGACTATTACATTCTTACCAATGACGAGTGTCCGACAGAACCACGTACGTACCGTAACTACTATAAAAGGCTTATGGAGAAACTTGATATTCCCAAGCTGAAGTATCATGGACTCCGTCATAGTTTTGCGACTCGTTGTATAGAGGTCGGTTGTGACTATAAAACAGTCAGCGTATTATTAGGGCATTCCAATATTTCAACTACGTTGGACTTATATGTTCATCCCAATATGGAGCAGAAAAAGCGTTGCATTGCTAAGGTGTTCAAGTCACTGGGTAAATAAAGTTATGTATAGAGCGAGGGAATTAATGCTGTAATTTCTTCGCTCTCAATTGTTCTGTGATTCAGAATTATGTTGTATATTTGAATATCATTTTAGAAAGTAATTATGTTATTTGAGATTATTGTTGATTGTATTATGGCTTTGGGAGCCTTGGCGACAGCTGCAACTTTTATTCTTGTCTTAAGAAATCAGAAAGGAACTCAGCAGCAGATTAATAGCTTGTCGCAAATGGCTGAGATGTACTCACGTCATTATCAATTAGAGCGAATTTAAGCTGGAAGTAACATATATCCCAAAATTCAGATAAGTTTGAAGAATGATACGATGTGGGGATTGAAGATCCAGATTAAAAACAATTCATATCCGGTAGAAGTGTATCGCATTATGATAAATGAGGCTCGTCATCATTTAGATGTAAGGTTAAAACCGAAAAGCGATTATATTCAAATACGGCAAGGAGAAACAAAGACTATTTTGCCCGGAGAATTATGCCGTCAACAGATATACACATTTGATGCATCAATAAGGATATATCTCATAACTCCTTTTGAAGAGGCGTATGAAATAAGATATATAAATACAGACAGGTTAAACTACTATCAGTCAGAACCAGTTCCTATTCTGTATTCCAAAGAAGATCATGAGTCTTCAAAAGTTCAAACTACTCAAGTCAGGCAGTATTCTATACATGGTGGTATCAAAGGAACTATTAAAGATAATTTCCCTGAAGTCGCAAGAGATTTAGAAGACTAATTTAAGCATGAAAATAAAGTCTCAACTGGTAGTAATCTCTATCCGATTGAGACTTTTCGTTTATTTACCTCTATCCAAAAACTTCTGTATTGCTACCGTTATACCAATCCCCGAGACAGCCATAAGAATACAACCAGTAGTAGCCTTCCAAATCAATCCGGAATGCAAAATCTCTGCATTAGCCACTATCATGCACACGAAAAAAGAAGATAGAGCGACTACAATGATAATCAAAATGTAGAATGCCGTATATGGGAGGGGGATAGCATTGTCGGCTTTCTTCATTCTCCGCTCGGCTTCCTTGCATTTGCTCTCAATCTGACCAAGAAAATTGCAGAGAAGCCTTGCTCCAAATTCAACTGCCAACTTATGCATTTCTTCAGAAATGATAGGTTTGCACTCACGTATAGAACCGGACAGATTTTCAACTTCTGTTCTCAGCTTATATACATTGTTATTCAGCCTAGCAAGTTCTTGCACATTGATATCGAGTAAGTGGTTTTCTTCCTCCAGATATTCATTCTTGGGAGTGGATCTTATGGATTCCGCTTCACTCATTTCTGCGGAAAAATCAAATTTCTTCTTCATGCGCTTATCGTTTTAATCCTGTTTTCGGTTTCTTTCCTAAGAACCGGCTGGCGGCACGAGCACATCTGCGCGCCCAGAGCAAGTCGTCTTCGTCCTTATCTCTCCACGAAAGGTCGCTTTGTGAGCCACCGCCACCTCCTCCGGTTGTTACATTGGGGGTATCTATCAGTCCGACAAATATAGCTACAGCCATATCGGTAAGTTCTTGACAGTTGGCAATAAACCTGTAATCAAATTCGTCATTGAAACAATCAAGTACTTTTCCGGGATATAAAATTTGTAATCCTTACCTTCATGGCTGAGGGTATAGGAAATCATCTCCTGACTATATGTGAGATATTGGGTATAGTCGATAGGAGCAATCTTATGTATCGCTGCCTGTTGAACGGCTTGGGGTGTATTGTTTCTAATGGCAGTAGCTGGCTGATGATGCAGTTTCTCCCATGTCGCAGGAAGTTTCGAGACCATCAGGTTTCTGCCGATTCCCAATTCTGAAGCCTTGTATTTGGTGTTTCCATTCATGAGGGCATATCCACGAAGAATACCTTTCTTGTCCTCTCTTTCATGGACGGTATAACCTTTCCGTATAAGAGCATTCTTGTACTCATCCCATGACCACGATGGCATTGCTTTCAACACCTCCATACAGTCCCGGTTCACTTGTGGAATGTTTCGATTTCTGATTTGTGCCGCTGTTGTCCAGCCACGTTTCTTTGCCACTCGCTCGGCTGCACGTTGCGCCCGAAGATGAATGTTGTGGTCGTTGTTGATATTACCGTTTTCATCCAAACGGCAAACCGCTGCATGAAGGTGGGGAACTTCGCCTTTAGATTCCGTATGAAGCCAAACCGAGTATTTGCCACCCACCAAATTGGTCGGACAGGAACGGACTTGTCCATCCTTGCCGGTAATCACTTGTTTGTCGAACTCCTCGGCGAATTCCTGCCAAAGATTTTGCCAATCTTCGATGTCATAGAATTGGGTATGTTCGGGCGATGGACTCAGCTCGATTCTGATAACGGAATTCTTTATCGGTCGATGTTGGGATAGGGTCAACTGCATGGAGTTCCATATTCCCATAGCGTCCGGTTCTGAGGGCAACAGATTGTCCAATACCCGATAAATCTTTTCCGGATGTTTTTTGTGCTGTGATTCGCCGGTAATGTAACGGATGTCGTTTATACCGTGCGATATGGCTTTGGCTTTCGCAATCATTCTTCTTCGGATTTTGGGTTAGACGGAATTTTATTCTTCTCTTTTACTGCATTCAGGAACTGGCAGACACTTTCGGCTACATTGCCTAATTCTTTCAGCCAACCCACCATAAACGGAATCTGATTGAACATTACCATACGTTGCTTTGTGGACATTCCGTGTAGGGCGGAGGTGTATTTTACGAGGTCTGACCGACAATCGTCCAGATTCTGTAACAATACCGCTTCTTCTTTCGTGAGCCTTGCTTTGGGCTTGAAGTTATACGCACGTGATAATATGTAGTCACTTACAGTCATGCCGCATTGTCCGGCCAGTGATTTTATCTGCTCCTTCTGAGTAGGAGTGACTTTTGCTCCGATGAAGACGTTTCTGGTTTCTTTCGAGGAGTCCGATGTATTTTTAATATCTTCTTTCATTTGAATTATTTTATAATGGTTGAATAGGTGCGAGCTTGCGAGTACCGCACCGGCGAGGGAACTGAGCAGGCGAGAGCGCCAATGTACAACCGTAACGCAGTGAGGTTATACCTTGGCATATCTCGCAACAGTTACCTGTTGATGCTTCACGACAAGCCATATCGGATGCGTATAGTGAACTGGCACTCGGATAGGAAACATAGGATGATACGAGTCTCTAAAAGAGGGGAGAATATGAATATCTCACATGATGTCTTCCTCCGACTTTGCTTTATTCTTATATATATGCCCCAACAATAAAGTAAAGTTGAACTCAATAATGGTATTCTGGATTGAATGCATAATCTTTCCCTTCTTTTATAACCATTTGTTTGTCGCTGAGCAATGTTGCGACCTTTACCGCCTTGTTATAACCGAGTTTTATACCCTGCAATCCGTAACCCTCTTTCAAGCGTTCTATATAATCATCGTAATTGCTGATGTTGCCATTGGCAAAAACGGCATCCAATGCTGGACGATGTACATTTTTTGGAATCTCCTTGTCCGGATCGAACGGTCCTTTGATTGGTCGTCCGGTCTTCTTCTCTTTGGGCAGATAGGACTCTACCGGTTCGGGCATGGCTTCCTCGTTTATGCGGAAAGCGAAAGGCTCAAACTCACGGTCACGGATATGGACGGCTTCGACCACGCTTACAGTTTTGTCCTCTTTGTCTACTTCGACCTGCATGATGGTTTCCGCTTTGTTGTTGAGTTCCGTGCCGATGTGACCACGGGCATGCTCATCATTCTTGTTCTGATGCAAGACGGTATGGATATGGATTTGCCTGTCATCCGTCCACTGCATGAATTTGGAGATGATGTCGGTGGATTCACTGGAGGAATTGATGTCGTAAAGGAAATCACGAATGCCATCTATGATGACCAATCCCAAATCCGGTATTGTGCCAATGGCCTGTTCGACTATCGCCAGACGTAGTTTAGGGGAAAACTTGCGCAGAGCCAGCATAATCAGATTATCCGGATTCTTGTATTCCGGTAAGTCGGCCAAACGTAAGATGCGTTTCAATACCAGCTGGCAATGATACCGCCCCTGCTCTGTGTCTATGTATAGAATCTTCCGCTTATTTTCGGGAAATGTAGACCGATAATGAAGAACGCTGCTGCCACTCAATGCCGATGCGACAATGGCTGAAACGTTGAAAGTTTTCTTGCTTTTGGCTTTCCCGATGGAAGCACTGAAGTTTCCCAATGTTCCGATAACAGTATCGTCCACCATCAGAACCACCGGGGAGTGTTCGTATGTACTCGTTACGCTTATTGTAGACTCCGCCATGTAAGCGGCCAATTCTTCCGGAGAAAGAATAATAGTGTCTGTCTTTTCCATCGCTACCAGTTTTTAGGGTTCGGTTTACGGCGATGGGAGGCGAGCAAGGATTCATTCTCTTCCTCGAAACTTTGCGGAGCCGGATTCTTCCGGGAAGATTCCAGCCATCTATCCAGTTCGTCACGATAGATGTAGAGATGCTTTCCCTGTTTTATAACCGGAATATCGTCCTTTTTGACCTTGTAATAAAAGGTCGACAACGGCATTTTAAGATAGTTGCAAGCCTCCTGTACGGTCATGGGGACGTGCGTGTTCTCTTTGGTTTCGTACTGTTTGGAAAGTTTTTCCATCAGCAGATTTTCCATACTTGCGATTCTGTCGCATAGTTCGCCTACCACAGTCGGCAGGTCGTTGAATGTCAGTTGGTCTTTTTCCATATTATGACTATTTTAATCGTTTAACATGCTGCGAACCAACTCAATGAAACCTTGCAGAACAATACAGACCGGATTAATTATTTCGTCTGCATACTTTTTTTATTGCGAGTCATCATTATCTACATCTAAATGGAAGCGATAGTCGCCTTTATCTGGTACATCAATGGGAATCTGGCTTGAGACATTATCCCGTAAATTAAGTTTAAGATATTCAAGGGTCGCGTTTACGAGTTCGTATGGAAATGATTTCTTGATAAAAATGGCTCTTTTCGCTAAGGGCACTCTCAAGCGTTCACCGACATTCCATGCCAAATGGCGAAGCCCCGGCGACCTCAGCGGATTGTCTATATTGGAACGAATCGGTTTATATGACTCAGGTTGATCGTAAGCCATATACTCTATATTGGCAATGAGGGTGGCAATATCCTCTTTGGAGAGATAGGGGGCAGTTTTGACGGTTACATATTCCCGAATCGCATCCATGATTTCCACTTGCCTTTCAATCTCTTTCTTTTTGAGTTCCACCAATATGGAATCATATTTATTCAAATGAGAATCTTGCGGACAATCAGAGTTTACAGTATCTTGATTCGACTGTTGGGATGGAGAAGACTCTTGTTCAGGCAAATCCATCGGTTGCTTGATGGGCTGCGTTTCAGTAGCATCCATAGATTCTATGATGTTCTCTGATTTTACAATAGGGGTAGATGGCTCGCCAAAAGAGAAGTTGATAGGATTTTTTGTCAGCCATTTATAGAAAAATTTGTGCAGGAGTCCGCATAATATGATAGCTATTACCAGTCCAAGGATGACAGGAGTCGTTATGCGCATGATATTGATGTCATGGCAAAGGAAAAGATAAGTGTCTATAGCCGCATAAATGATAACGGACAGTGCGAGGATAAAACTTATCTTTTTAGTCTGAATTTGTTTTTTATTCGTCATGGTCTGCAAGTGTTTGGAATCGTTTTGCGCTAAAGATATAATCGATATTCCAGATAGTTGCAATAAAAAGAATGATAGTTACCACGTATCATGCTAAATATCACGGTCAGAGTATGATTTTAGGTGAAAAATCATACTCTGACCGCAGAAATCGAGGACAAAGCAGCTGTCAGTCTTGCCGTGTCAGGGTAATTTTCTTGCTGGCTTCACGTTTGTTGGCATCCACGACTTTGATATACCTTTGAGTGG
>OHRL01000949.1_pt1 | contig 18541 bp, 17 predicted proteins | sample 1578331 | NCBI WGS metagenome assembly OHRL01 (sample SAMEA3879608, study PRJEB24766) | human gut metagenome | biome: human-associated habitat; feature: feces | place: USA | collected 1985/1987
TGCCGATGACGCTGGTGAGCTTGCGCATGGCCTGACTCATCAGACGTGCCTGCAGACCCACATGGCTGTCGCCCATCTCGCCCTCGATCTCGGCGCGGGGCACCATGGCGGCTACCGAGTCCACTACGATGGCGTCGATGGCACCGGAGCGCACCAGCGCTTCGCAGATCTCCATGGCCTGTTCGCCGGTGTCCGGCTGGCTGACCAGCAGGTTGTTGATATCCACACCCAGCGCCTCGGCATAGGTGGGGTCCAGTGCGTGCTCAACGTCGATAAAGGCCACCTCGCCGCCCTTCTTCTGGGCTTCGGCAAGGATGTGCAGTGCCAGCGTGGTCTTACCGCTGGATTCCGGGCCGTACACCTCGATGATGCGTCCGCGCGGCACACCGCCCACGCCCAGCGCCAGATCCAGCCCCAGACTGCCGGTGGAAATGGCATCCACCTGCATGGAGGCGTTGTCGCCCAGCTTCATGACGGCACCCTTGCCGAACTGCTTTTCGATCTGCGCCAGCGCCGTAGCCAGCGCATCCTTCTTGGCTTCCGGCTCGGTCTTTTGGGTAGCCGGTGCAACGTTGTTGTTCTGATTTTTTGCCATAGCCTGCTGCTCCTTTTATCCTTTGGGCCCGCAGAGGGCGGGCTGTCCTTCGCTTTCCTTCTTAGTATAACACAAAATCAAAATATTACAACAAGAAGTTGTTTGTTTTTTCCAATTTATTTTGCGCGATGGGCGATTACACAGCGGTCGTTGCCGCCAAAGTCCTGTATGCAGCGGATATCTGCCCATCCGTTCTCTGCCAGCAGGGCGCTTACAGCTTCCCGCTGCTGCCAGCCGATCTCCAACACCAGCGCCCCGCCGGGGCACAGCGCATTTTGGTAGTGCTGCGCCAGCGCCCGGTAGAATACAAGGCCGTCCTCCCCGGCTTCCAGCGCCATAGCAGGCTCCTGCGCCACCTCGGGCTGCAGCTGCTCCATCTCGGCGGCGGTCAGGTAGGGCGGGTTCGAGACGATGAGTTCCAGCTGTCCCTCCGGCAGGGTTTCCCAGTAGGTGAACAGGTCGCCCTGCACCGGCTGCACCGCGTAGACGGGCTTTTTGCCTGCCCGCAGCGCGTTCAGTGCCGGGCCCCAGTCCAAGGCCGGGGCATCTGCCTGTTCAAGGGCAGAGGGTTCCAGCACGTTCTCGGTCTGTCTGCCCTGCCCGGTCAGAGCGCAGCGAGCGTTCTTTTCCAGATAGACAAAGGCCGCAGGGCTTTTTTCCACGCAGGTCACCTGCGCGGCGGGACAAAAGCGCTTGACCCCCAACCCCAGACAGCCTGTCCCGGCGCAGAGGTCCAGCACCCGGGGCGATTCGATGCCCGCAAGGGTCTCGGCGGCGGCCTGCGCCACCACCTCGGTATCTGCCCGGGGACAGAGCACCCCGGGGCCTACCGCCAGCTCAAAATCTAAAAAGCTCCAGCTGCCGCAGAGGTATTGCAGCGGCTCCCGCGCGGCGCGGCGGGTGCAGAGGGCTTCCAGCGCCGCCGCCTGCTCTGCGGTCAGCGGACGGTCGGAAAGCCGCACGTCCCGCCCGGTCGCCAGCCGGAACAGCTCCCGCGCGTCAAAATCCGCGTCCGGGCAGCCTGCGGCGGTCAGCCGCTGTTCCACCTCCCGCACCGCTGTGCGGGGGAGCATTGCTTCGTTTACCATTTGCCTTCCTCCGGGTTTTCGGGCAGCACGGGGGTGATGGCGGCAATGGCTACCTCGATCATACTGTCGTCCGGCTCAAAGACGGTGAGGTGCTGCACCCAGATGCCCGGCTGACGGATGATGCGGGTAGCAATGTTATCCGACCGGCCGCACCACTTGAGCAGCTCGTAGCTGATGCCCATGACCAGCGGCAGCAGCAGCAGCTTGCACACCACCCGCAGGCCGATGCTGCCCCACGGCAGCACGCTGTACAAAAACACGCTGACGATGACCACCAGAATGAGGAAGCTGGTGCCGCAGCGGGGATGGAAACGGGTGTACTTGCGCACGTTCTCCACGGTCAGCGGGTCGCCCGCCTCGTAGCAGGCAATGGTCTTGTGCTCTGCGCCGTGGTACTCAAACACCCGGTGGATCTCCTTCATTTTAGAGATGCCCACCATATAGGTCAGGAAGATGGCCACCTTCAGTACCGCTTCCAGCACCACCTTGCCCCAGCGCCCCAGCGGCAGCAGACGGTTCACCCCGCCCACAAGGAAGGTGGGCAGCACGGTGAACAGCAAAATCGCCAGCAGACCGCCCAGCACCGCCGCCACAGTCAGCAGCGCGTTCTCGGCTTTCTCGCCCAGATGCTCTCCCACCCATTTTTCAAAGGCGGTCTCCTCCTCGGCGGGGTCGTAGTCGTCCCCCATGCTCACCTGTGCCGAGTACATCATGTAGCGGTAGCCCACGATCATGCTCTCGATCATGGAAATGGTGCCGCGCACCAGCGGGATCTTCGTCCATACCCCGTGGGTGGGGGTGGGGTCGAGCTTGGTCTCAATGGTCCCGTCCGGTTTGCGCACAGCGCAGCACATCTGCTTGGGGCCGCGCATCATGATGCCCTCCATCAGTGCCTGCCCGCCCACGCTGGTCTTAAAGCGTTCCTGTTTAGGTTGATTCATTGGCTTCTCCCGATATCCGTCCCTGCCGCTTTGGGCAAAGGGCGGTCTTTTTTGTATTTTATCCGGGGCATATCCCCGAGCAAAGCTCATTCTAGCACACAAATGTGACAAAATCTGTGTTTTGGGCGTTTCTCATGCCTTGTGATACAGCGGCAGACCCAAGGTGACCACCGTGCCGCGCCCGAGGGTGCTCTTGATATCCAGCGTGCCGTCCAGCGCGGTCATGATGGAATCCACCAGCGCCAGACCGATGCCGCTGCCGCGCACCGAGTTGCTGCCCTTGTAGAATTTGGTCTTTACGTTTTCCAGATCCTCCGGCGGGATGCCGCGTCCCTGATCGATGATCTCCACAAAAGCCTTGTACTCCCCTGCCCACAGTTTGACCGTGATGCGCCCGCCGGGGGCGGAGTATTTGATGGCGTTATCCAGAATATTGATGAACACCTGCCGCAGACGGTCCGGGTCGGCGTAGACGGGGATCATCTCCTCCGGCTCGGTGTAGTGGAGCAGCAGTCCCTCCTGCCGGATGCGTGCCTCGCAGAAGAGCACAGCATCGGTCAGTTCTGCCACCAAGTCCAGCGGGCGGCACTCCATGCGGATGCGTCCGTTCTGCAGGCGGCTGAAATCCAGCAGTTCCTCCACCATATTGTTCAGCCGCCCGGTCTCATTGTTGATGATCTCCAGCCCCTTGCGGTAGTTCTCGTCGGTGGGGTCGTCCAAGGTCATCAAGGTCTCCACCCAGCCCCGGATGGAGGTAAGCGGGGTGCGCAGTTCGTGAGACACCGAGCTGATGAACTCGTTCTTCATCTTCTCGGTCTCTTCCAGACCCTCAGCCATCTGGTTGATGGTGCCGCGCAGCCGGTCCACCTCGTCGTGGGGGTCGCCGGTCAGGGGCAGACGCACATCCAGTTCGCCCCGGGCGATGCCGGCGGCGGTGCGTTCCACCTGCCCCAGCGGCACCACGATGCCCCGCACAAAGTACAGTCCGGACATGACCGTGAACAGCAGGATCGCCACCGCAAGGAACACACTGACGATGACGGCGTTTTTGACCTGCCGCTCCACCAGCGCCAGACTGGTGACCAGCCGCAGAGCCGCCACGTCCTCGGCATCGTAGGGCACCAGCGAGCAGGCCGCCATGACCATCTCGCCGGACTGGGTGCGGTACACCGCCACGCCCAGACCGTCCGGCGCACCGAGCGCCTGTTCAAAGTCCCTGCTGCTGACGATGCCCTCCGCGTCCGTACCGCTGGAGGAGGCGATCACGCTGCCGTAGCTGTCCAGCAGCATGAACTCGTATTTATCCTTATCGGCAAACTGTTCCACCATGCGCCGCAGCGCCAGACTGCGGCTGACCGCCGCGCTCTGGGCGGTATCGCCGGTATACATTTTCAGCTGACCGGTCACCGAGGAGAACCGTCGGTACATGATCTGCTGCACACTGCCGTAGTAGCTGCGGGTATAGCTGTACAAAAACATTGCTTCGGCCAGCAGCACTACCAGTACGGTGATGAGCAGGTTGCCCCGCAGCCAGCGGCGGGTGATACCGCTTCGCATAACAGTGTCCTCCTTTCGGTGAGTATAGATAATAAAAAGATATTTTTTTGTGATTCAGGAAAGTCCGTAGGACTTTCCTGAATCACATTTTTATTCTTCCCACCGGTAGCCATAGCCCCACACGGTCATGATGTGGGCGGGGTGGCTGGGCTCGTCCTCCACCTTCATGCGCAGGCGGCGGATGTTCACATCCACGATCTTTACATCGCCGAAGTAGTTCTCGCCCCAGACCCCTTTCAGGATCTTTTCACGCACCAGCGCGGTGCCCGGGTTGCGGAAAAACAGCTCCATGATCTGGAACTCCACCTGTGTCAGTTCAATGGGCTGACCGGCTTTCAGCAGCACGCGGCGGTTCTCGTCCAGCACGAACTCGCCGCTGGTCAAAGTGCCCAGCGGGGTATTCTCCCGGCTCTCCCCTTCCTTGGTGCGGATCACGCGGCGACACAGCGCTTCCACCCGCGCCAGCAGTTCGCTGACGCTGAAAGGCTTGGTCATGTAATCGTCTGCGCCGATGGACAGCCCGCGGATCTTATCCTGCTCCTGCCCCTTGGCGCTGAGGATGATAATGCCGATCTGCTGGTCGGTGCGGCGGATGGTCTCGCACAGCGAGAATCCGTTCATGCCCGGCAGCATCACGTCCAGAATGGCGGCATCGCAGCCGGGTTTCTGCGCCAGCAGCGGCAGGGCGGCTTCGGCGCTTTCAGCCTCCACCACCTCCATCCCCGCATGGCGCAGGTTCAGGGCGATCATATCGCGGATATTAGTTTCATCTTCTACAACAAGCACTCGTACCATGCAGCATCCTCCATTCCTTAATTCAGCAGATACAACGCCTTGGAAAGGCGATAGTTTGTGTCGGCAAGCAAAACGCCCGGGCCCATTCTGGCCTGCAGCTGGCGGGACGCTACCACGCCCAGCCGGGTCCAGCCGGTGGAGTTGGCCGAGGTCCTTGCCAGCCGTACCGTCAGCACCAGCTCATCCTCGTCTACGGTGCGCATCTCCACTGCGCCGTCATATTCCTCGCTGTCGGTCAGTTTCAGGTTGCCCTCCCACTCGGCGGGCAGCTCGATATAACAGTTGGTCTCCTCGTCCAGCAGGCCAAAGCTTTTTTCCGGGTGGCTGCTGGTGTAGTCCATCCAGACGATAAAATCCATGCGACGGCTCTGGCTCAGGTTCAGCAGACCCGCCTCGTCCGGCTGGGTGGGGATCTCCACGATGCCGTCTCCGTCCAAATCCCGGCTGACCAGCGTGGGCACGTTGCGCAGAGAGACGTTATACAGCCGCTGGCTGCTGATCCTTGTGGCGGGCACCATTTGCTGGCTGTTCTCATCGTAGCACAACAGCACCGAAGCCAGATTGTTGCCGGAAATGCCGGTCCAGCCGTCCAGCACCAGATAATGCCGCCCGTCTGCGCCTGCACCCGCCGCCACCGAAGCGCAGCCGGAAAACTTATCTGCGGAAAGGCCGTTGACCGCCACCTGCCGGAAGCTGCCCTCCCGGTCTGCGGTCAGCAGCTCGATCTGCACACTGCCGTCCTCCTGCGTGGACATCAGGATCAGATCCTGACTGCTGCCGCCGGTGATATTTTCCACCAGATACTGCTCGTACTGCTGCTCGAGAATGGTGGACAGAGTGCCGTCCTGATAGGAATACACCGCCAGATAGTGGTCATTCTGGGCAGCGGTATAGCCCACCACCAGCTGGCAGCTGTCTGTATCCTGCAGCTGAGCAAGGCTGACGTTCTCCACCGTTTCGGCAAGGCCTTCCACGCTCTGGCGCACCTGCCAGCTTCCGGCATCATCCCGCTGCAAAATGGCTATGCAGACGTTGGCGGTCTGGGCGGTGGTATACAGCACCGCCGCATCCTGCTGGCCGTCGCCATCCAGATCCTGCAGCACAAAGGGAGAAAGCAGCTCGCCCTGAATGGGATATTTCAGCTGGGCGCTCTCCCCCAGCCAGTCGTTCAGGGCAGTTTGCAGCGCACCGTAATCGCCGGAAAGCTTCGGGGCACGCAGCAGTTCCTCTACCTGTGCCTTTTCGTTGGCCGGCAGCACTGTCTGACAGCTGCACAGCAAAACGCACAGCAGCGTGCACAGCACCAGCCGCAGCCTGCGGGTTCTGTTCATACCGGTCAACCTCCTTCCGGGCATAAAATGCTATTTTCAGTATACCACACTTTGCGGACACAAAAAAGGGGGTGGGCATATCTGGCGCTTACGCGTGGGACGATTTTAAATGCGCGCCGCGTTGCTCTGCGCATAGTCAGCGGAAAGATTATTTTTATTTGTAGTTTCGAAACGCCTGCGGGCGTTTCGAAACTACTTTTTCACGGGAGGGGTCGTAACAAAAAACGGCAGCTGCCGCGCTCGTTTCCTACGGAAACAGTCGCGCGGTATGGCAGACTTCTGTGGATCTGTGTCCACATTTGTGCAGCGGCGTTTGGGCGAGAGAGGATTCTGCCCGCAGTGCCGCCGCTTCCGTAGGAAGCGGGCACTGCAAATGCAGTTTGCCCTTGTGACCCCATCTGTGAAAATGCGTTTGGAGCGCTCCGCAGAGCGCGACAAACGCGAAATTTAAAATAATTTTTCCGCTGAATATGGCTAGAGCGTAGCGGAAGCCATTCTAAATCATCCAACGCAAAACGGCTGCTGCACGTTCTTGTGCAGCAGCCGTTTTATCGTTTTTATTCCTCGCCTTTTTTCAGTATGTCCAGTTCCGGCATCAGCTCGGTGCTCACGATGGTAAGCATTTGCTCCAGCTTTGCGCATTCCTCGGGGGTAAAGCGCTGCCGGGCACGCTCCACTACGGTGTGCAGGTAAGAGTAACTGATGTTGTAGTAGTCGATATACTTCTGGGTGGGGCGCAGGTGGTACTCCCGCCGGTCGGTGGTGGACTGGATCTTTTCCACATAGCCCTTTTTCACCAGACTGCCGATCTTGTACGCCGCATTGGGGGTGGAGATCTGCATCATGCGGGAAAACTCCGCAATGGTGGGCTCGCCCATCGCCATGATGCCCTCCATGCAGAAGGACTCCACCGTGGTCAGGGTAGCCTCACGGGTGGCAAAACGCTGGAACACGTTCTGATAAAAATGCAGCTTGAATTTGGTGTAGACGTCCTGAAAAGCTTTTTCCAGCATGGGTCATGCGCCTCCAATGCTTTAGTTTTCTTGCTATACGGCTAGTATACCACGAAAATGCCCCGCTGCATAGCGGAATTTTACGCAGCATCCCCGGAAGTTTTTGCCCGGGTGCGGGCGCGGATGACACCGAGCACCGCCAGTTCCAGCACGATGGCAACCACCAGCAGCACCAGCGAGGTGACAAGGCTTGCGCGGCTGCCCAGCACCGCCTGTGCAAGGCCGGTGATGACGTAGCACACCGCCGAGCAGGCTGCCGCCGTAATGGCGTAGGGCAGCTGGGTGGAAACATGGTTCACATGGCTGCAATGTGCGCCCGCCGAAGCCATGATGGTGGTATCCGAGATGGGGGAGCAGTGGTCGCCGCACACCGCGCCGGACAGGCAGGCGGCAATGGAAACCACCAGCATCTCGCCGTCCGGGAAGGCCTGACAGACGATGGGGATCAGGATGGAGAAGGTGCCCCAGGAAGTGCCGGTGGCAAAGGCAAGGAACACTGCCACAAGGAAGATGATGAACGGCAGCAGATACTGCAAAGCCGCCGCAGAGCTGCCCAGCAGGTTTGCCACATAATACTTTGCACCCAGCAGGCCGGTCATGCCGGACAGCGTCCACGCAAGGGACAAAATCAGCATGGGGCTGACCATGGCCTTGAAGCCCTCGGGGATGCAGGCGGCAAAGTCCTGAAAGGTCATCACGCTGCGCACCCGGTAGAATACAAAGGTGAACAGCAGGGCGATGCTGCTGCCCAGCACCAGACCCGCCGAAGCGTTGCAGTCCGCAAAAGCGGTGATGAAGTCCACGCCCTCAAAGAAGCCGCCGGTGTACACCATGCCGAAGATGCAGGCCGCGATCAGCACCAGCACCGGTGCGATCAGGTCGATGACATGGCCGTTGGTATCATTACCATCGTCCACATCATCGCCGTAGGGACGGTCGGCGGTGGTAAACAGGTCGCCGTTTTTGGCGTTGTCCTCGTTCAGCTTCATGGGGCCGAACTCCGCCCCGGTAAAGATGAGGAACAGGCTCATCACCACGGTCATGACGGCGTAATAGTTATAAGGAATGGTGCGCAGGAACATGGTGAAGCCGTTGATGCCGGAACCCGCCGGGACGCTGGAAGTGACCGCAGCCGCCCAGCTGGACACCGGTGCAATGATGCAAATGGGCGCGGCGGTGGAATCGATCAGGTAGGCAAGCTTTGCACGGGACACCTTCTGCCGGTCGGTCACCGGGCGCATCACCGAGCCCACGGTCAGGCAGTTGAAGTAGTCGTCCACAAAGATCATCACGCCCAGCAGCAGGGTAGCAAACTGTGCGCCCGCCCGGCTGTGGATGTGGGTGGACGCCCAGCGGCCGAAGGCCGCCGAGCCGCCCGCCTTGTTCATCAGCGCCACCAGAATGCCCAGCATCACCAGAAAGGCCAGAATGCCCACGTTGCCGGAGTCCGACAGCTTGGTGATCATGCCGCCGTCCTCGTTGAAGAACAGGGTGTTCAGCGCCAGCTCAAGGTTGCCGTTGGCATACAGCAGCGCACCGGAAGCAATGCCCACCAGCAGCGAGGTATACACCTCCTTGGTGTTCAGTGCCAGCACGATGGCAATGACCGGCGGCAGCAGAGAAAAGAAGGTGCTGTACACCGCACAGGTGTAGGTGGCGGGGTCGGCTACCTTGCCGGGGGTCACCGCCGTGCACCACAGCAGCAGGGCAAAGACGAACAGCGCCCCCACCCAGGATAAGTTTTTGTTTTTCATAAGCTCCTCATATCAGGTGTCAATCATTGTCTGCGGGGTTCGTCCGGCGTATCGGGGCGCAGGCTGCGGGGCAGACTACCCACAGAAACGCAAAGGGGGTGTGCACCGTGCCGGATTACAAGGCCATGTACTTTGAGCTGTTCCGCGCCAGTGTGCAGGCTGTGCAGCTTTTGCAGGACGCGCAGACCCGCGCCGAGCAGCAGCTGCTGGCCGCAGACTTGCCGCCGTTGCGGCTGGACGAAACAGAACCGGACGATCCTTAGCCCTTTTTGGCCTCGGCCTTAGCGGCAAACTTTTCCTCAAAGATGATAAAGCGCTCATGGGTGCCGCCGCCCACAGGGCCTTTCTCATCCGCAAGCGTCACCTTGAAGGTCAGCTTGCGGCCCTCTACGGCCACCAGCTCGCTGTGGCAGGTCACGGTCATGCCCACAGGGGTGGGTGCGGTGTGCTCCAGCTCCAGCTTGGTGCCCACCGTGCCGCTGCCTGCTTCCAGTGCAGGGGCAACGCTCTGCCAACAGGTCTTTTCGGCCAGTGCCACCAGTGCGGGGGTGGCAAACACGTCCAGTGTGCCGCTGCCCATGGTCTTTGCGGTATTCTCCGCGCTCACGCGCACGCTCTGCTCGCCACAGATCCCGGTTTCCAACTTCATATACAGTTCCTCCTTATGCGTCCTTTGGACGCAGTTGTGTTATTTGTGGTCATACACCTTTATAAGATATCACAAAACGCGCCGGAATGCACTATTTTTTGCATAATTTTTCAGGGAGCTTTATACCCCCTCAGGCTCACTACGTTCGCCAGCTCCCCCAAGGGGACGCCTTTGCGCTATGCCGACAACTTTCCCGCCACCACTGAAGCCGTCCCCTTGGGGAAGGTGGATTGCCGCGCAGCGGCAAGACGGAAGGGGTACGCCCGGCAAGCCGCTTTGCACTTGAGCCGCAAACTTTCCCGTCATGCCAAAGGCTCCCTCCCAGAGGGAGCTGGCAAAGCCGTCAGGCTTTGACTGAGGGAGTTCCAACCCGCACCCAATTTGCAAATTAAAAATGCATCTTTTTTGCGTTTTACGGCGATTTTCAGCAATTTTGCGGGGATGTAAAAAACTTTGCGGATTTTGCTTGACAGGGGGCTGTCTGCGTGATATCATGAACACATGAACAGATGCTCATATATCGAAGCGAAGGGAGAGGACAGCATGACCGGGCTAGAACAAGCCGCACCAGAAAAGGAAAAGCAGCCGGTGGAGATGCCGGATGACGAGGTGCTGTACGAACTGGCAGATCTGTTCCGCGTGTTCGGCGATTCCACCCGCATCAAAATTTTGTATGCCTTACATGACAGCGAACTTTGCGTGCAGGATATCGCGGACGCCGTGCAGCTGAGCCAGTCTGCCGTCAGCCACCAGCTGCGGGTGCTCAAGGATTCCAAGCTTGTGCGCTTCCGGCGGGAGGGCAAAACCGTTTTCTACGCACTGGACGACGACCATGTGCGCAGCATCCTCTCCATGGGGATGGACCATATCGAAGAATGACCGGGCACACGCCCGCACAAAAAGAAAGGCTGGTACTTATTATGAAAAAGACCTACAAGATCGAAGTGGACTGCGCCAACTGCGCCCAGAAGATGGAGGATGCCGCCAACACCGTTTCCGGTGTGGAAAAGGCTACCGTCAGCTTTATGACCCAGAAGATGAAGGTGGAGTTTACCGAGGGTGCCGACCCCCACGCCACCATGGAGAATGTGCTGTCTGCCTGCAAGAAGGTAGAGGACGACTGCGAGATCTTTGATATCTGATGTGCGGCAAAGCTCTCCCGGTCGGTGTTGACCGGGGGAGTTTTTCTGTGGAAAAATCCGCCGCTTTTCAACAATTTCCACCGGGTTTTCAACAGACTTTGCGAAAAAAGAGAAAAAGAAGCGTGGAAAAGCGCTTTTTTAGCGGAAAACTGTGTGGAAAACGCGGTTAAAACTGTGGAATAACCATTTTTTTGCCGAAAAACCTGTGGAAAACCGCCTGTTTTTCACCCGATGCACCCCAAAACGAGGAGCGTTGCTTATGAACAAGAAACAAAAAAAGACCCTTGAGCGCATCCTGATCGCTGTGGCGCTGGTGATCGTGCTCAAGCTTTTGCCCGCCTTGCCCATGCCGGTTGAGCTGGCGCTCTACTGCATCCCCTACCTTGTGGTGGGCTGGGACGTGCTGCGCAAGGCGCTGAAGGGCATCAAGAACCGCCAGCCCTTTGACGAGTGCTTCCTGATGGCGGTCGCCACCGTGGGCGCGTTTGCACTGGGCGACTATGTGGAGGGCTGCGCCGTTATCATCTTCTACCAGATCGGCGAGCTGTTCCAGAGCGTCGCCGTGGGCAAGAGCCGCCAGAGCATTGCCAGCCTGATGGATATCCGCCCGGACTACGCCAATATTGAGGACGAGGACGGCAAGCTGGAACAGGTAGACCCGGATGAGGTCGAGGTGGGCACGGTCATCGTGGTGCAGCCCGGCGAGCGGGTGCCCATTGACGGCGTCATCGTGGAGGGCGCTTCTGCCCTGAACACTGCCGCCCTGACCGGCGAAAGCCTGCCCCGTGACGTGAACGCCGGGGACGAGGTCATCAGCGGCTGCGTGAACATGACCGGCCTGTTGAAAGTGCGCACCACCAAGGAATTCGGCGAGTCCACCGTCTCTAAAATTCTCGACCTTGTGGAAAATTCCAGCATGAAAAAGGCCCGGGCGGAAAACTTTATCACCCGCTTTGCCCGGGTGTACACCCCCGCCGTCTGCTACGGCGCACTGGCGCTGGCTTTCCTGCCGCCGGTGGTGCTGCTGCTTATGGGACAGCCCGCCCGCTTTGGCGATTGGGTCTACCGCGCTTTGACCTTCCTTGTCATCAGCTGCCCCTGTGCGCTGGTCATCTCCATCCCGCTGAGCTTCTTCGGCGGCATCGGCGGCGCTTCCTCCTGCGGCATCCTCATCAAGGGCTCTACCTATCTGGAAGAGCTGGCAAGCACCGGCGTTGTGGTGTTCGATAAGACCGGCACCCTGACGCAGGGTACATTTAAGGTCACTGGCATCCACCCCGCCGAGGGCGTGACCGACGCTGCACTGGTGGAAGCCGCCGCGCTGGCGGAAAGCTGGTCCAAGCACCCCATCTCCCTGAGCATCAAGGCTGCCTATGGCAAGCCCATTGACGCCGCCCGGGTCACAGACGTGCAGGAACTGGGCGGTCATGGCGTGACCGCTAAAGTGGACGGCAGGACCGTTGCCGCCGGTAACGCCCGCCTGATGGAAAAGCTGGGCATCACCGTGCCCGCCGTAGAGGGCGTGGGCACCATCGTGCACGTTGCCGTGGAGGGCCGCTATGCGGGCTATCTGCTGATTGCGGACGTGGTAAAGCCCCACAGCGCCGATGCCATCCGCGCTTTGAAGGCTTCCGGCGTGCGCAAGACGGTCATGCTGACTGGCGATGCACAGCCGGTGGCGCAGGCGGTGGCGCAGCAGCTGGGTCTGGACGAGTACCACGCCGGTCTTTTGCCCGGCGACAAGGTGGACCAGATCGAAAAGCTGCTTGCCGCAAAGCAGCCCAAAGAAAACCTTGCCTTTGTGGGTGACGGCATCAACGATGCACCGGTGCTGTCCCGCGCAGACGTGGGCATCGCCATGGGTGCGCTGGGTTCGGACGCCGCCATCGAAGCCGCAGACGTGGTGCTGATGGATGACGACCCCGCCAAAATCGCGCTTGCCATGCGCATTGCCCGCCGCACCCTGCGCATCGTGCACCAGAACATCGTGTTCGCGCTGGGCATCAAGGCGCTGTGCCTGCTGCTGGGTGCACTGGGCATTGCCGGAATGTGGGCAGCCATCTTTGCGGACGTGGGCGTGATGGTCATTGCCGTGCTCAACGCCACCCGTGCCCTGTATACCAAAGACCTTGCCGGAAAGTAATGGTCTAAGCTGCACATCCTTAGCAAAAAGAATATTTTTTGAGGTTCAGGAAGGTCTGCGGACTTTTCTGGACCTCTTTTTTTAACAGAAGCAGCCGTGCAAGGGGGGATCTTTCTGCTGTCCGTTTCAAAAAGCGACGAATCAGCCAAAACTAACCGCAATGTGTTTCAAGAAGTAACATATTGCGACAAGAAAATTGAACAAATTCTGAATATGTTTCAAAAAAGAACGCAACAAGTCAAAAAATGATTGTGACGCACAGCGGAAAACTATATACTTTTAATCAAGAAAGCCGCATCGGAATTGTGCAAAGGGTCGGGCTCTTGCGCAACAGGTACTGCGGACACAAAAAAGGAGGACACGTTCTATGACACTTCCCATGATCATTGCTCTGGCAGTGACTGTCCTCATGATCATCCTGATCATGGTGGATAAACTGCCCTTCGGCGCACCCCCGCTGCTGGCGCTGCTGCTGCTGGTGGTGTTCGGCGTTACCGACATCAAGACCGCCTTCGGCGGCTTCGCAAACCCCACCATCGTCATGCTGGCATCCTTCATGGCCATCATCGCGGCTCTGCAGAAGACCAGCTTCATCGTCAAGTTCAAGCAGACCATGTTCAACATGGCCAGCAAGGGCGGCTTTAAGGCATACGTCCTGCTGATCCTCATTGTTATGCTGGGCTGCAGCCTGTTCGGCACCGGTTCCACCGCCTACTATGTGCTGGTCATCGGCCTGCTGTCCACTCTGCCCTACTCCAAGCAGCTGCCCCCGTCCAAGGTGCTGATGCCTGCGGGCTTTGCAGCAAACCATCCGCTGCTGCCCTTCAACACTGCTCTGCAGTACGGCATCGTCATCGCCGTTCTGCAAAGCGCAGGCGTTGCGGCAAATGTCAATCTGGTCAAGTTCTCTCTGGTCAACCTGTGCCTGTCCATCGGTTTCCTGGTGTGGTGCATCCTGGCTTACAAGATCATGCCTGACCACCCCATTGCCGAGGCCAAGGAAGAGGCTCTCCACGCCGGTGAGCAGAAGGTTGCCCTGACCAAGAATCAGGAGCTCATCACCTACTTCAGCTTTGTGCTCGCCGTTGTAGGCATGATCCTGCAGAGCAAGATCGGTGACGCAGGCTACGCCATCACCGGTCTGGCCGTGGGCGTCATCCTGATCTCCGGCGTTATGGACTTCAACGAGATCCGCAACTCCATCAGCGCACCCATCATCCTGATGTCCGCAGGCGTCATCGGCATTGCCGATGCTCTGGGCAACACCGGCCTGACCAGTCTGGTGGGCGAGACCGTTGCCAAGATGCTGGGCACCAACGTCAACCCCTTCGTGCTGATCTTCGCTTTCTGCATCCTGACCAGCCTGCTGGCAACTCTGACCGGTTCCACCATCGGCACCGTGTACGTCTTTGCTCCCATGGCCATTGCCACCTGCGTCAATCTGGGTCTGGACCCCACCGCAGCCGCTGCCGCTATCGTGGTCTCCGGCTGGTGCGGACACTTCCTGCCCATTGACGGTATGCCCGCCATGATCATGGGTGCCGGTGACTACAAGATCACCGAGTTCTGGAAGTTCACCATTCCGCAGTATTTCATCCGTCTGCTGGCGCTGACGGTGGGCGCTGTGCTGATCTTCCCCATGAAGTAACAGGAGAAACACCAAATGAAAAACACGTTTGAGCTGGAGCACGTCGGCATCAACACCGACAACGCAGGCGAGGCCGAGCAGCTGGCGCTGCTGCTGTGCAAGCTGTTCAACTTAGAGCCCCGCCACGGACAGAAGTCCGAGTTTGCCGGCAACTATTTCGAGTGCATGAAGAGCCCATTTCTGGGCAAGAACGGCCACATCGCAATGCGCACCCCCGACCTGAAGGCTGCGATGGAGGAGCTGGAGGAAAATGGCTTTAGCTTCCGCATGGAGACTGCTGCCTATTTTGAGGACGGCCGCATCAAGAACGTATACCTTGACGGCGAGTACGGCGGCTTTGCCATCCACATCATGCAGAAATAACGCCAACTGACCGATCTTGTGCAGAACCGGGGATGGAGCGATCCGTTCCCGGTTCTGCAGGTTCATGCCCCGCGAAAATTCAGAGGAGAAAAATTATGCTGGTTCCTGTATTGTTATTTATCGTCGGTCTGCTGTTCCTGATCAAGGGCGGCGACTGGTTCGTGGACGGTGCTTCGGCACTGGCACGGCGGTTCCACCTGCCGGAGCTGCTCATCGGTGCAACGGTGGTGTCCATCGGCACCACCCTGCCGGAGGTCATGGTATCCACCATGTCCGCTGTCTCCGGCCATGGTGAGATCGCCTACGGCAACGCCATCGGCTCGGTCATCTGCAACTCTGCCCTGATCGCCGCCATCACCATCGCTGTCCGTCCGGGCAAGGTAGACCCCAAGACTCTGCGGGTGCCGGTAGCCTTCTTCTTTGCCGCAGCCGCCATCTACTGCGTGGCTGCCTACGCCATGGGCGAGTTCACCCGCCCGCTGGGCTTTGTGATGCTGGCCATGTTCGTGGCTTACATGGTGGCAAACGTATTGCAGATGAAAAAAGCCCCTGCCGCCGCCGAAGCGGAGGTCGAGGCCGAAAATGCCGGGGAAGAGATGTCCCTTACCAAAACGCTGGTGCTGCTGGTGCTGGGCGCTGTGCTGATCGCACTGGGCGCAAACCTGCTGGTGGATAACGGCACCCTCATCGCACAGGCACTGGGCGTGCCGGAGTCGGTCATTGCGCTGACCTTTGTGGCGCTTGGCACCTCCCTGCCGGAGCTGGTCACTGCCATCACCTCGCTGGTCAAGGGCTGCAGCGATCTGTCCCTTGGCAACATCGTGGGCGCAAACGTGTTCAATCTGGTGCTGGTCAGCGGCGTGTCCGTCACGCTGGCACCCTTCACCGTGCCGCAGAGCTCTACTTTGTTCGGCATCAATTCCAGCCTTGTGCTGGAGATCCCGGTCATGCTGGCTGTCATGGCGATCATGACCCTTCCCGCACTGAAGCGCGGCAAGCTGTCCCGTGCGCAGGGCATTATCCTGCTGTGCATCTACGCCGCCTTCTGCGCCATCCAGTTTACCATGTGACATTCCCGGAGATACTTCCTGAAAAAAGGCTGCTGCACGAGTTGTGCAGCAGCCTTTTTGTGGTTCTCTGGTTTTCAGCCCTTGCAGCCCTGTTCCTCCCAGTCGCCGAAATCGTTGGCATCGGCGATCTTGGTGGCGTCGAACTTTCCGCTCTCGTCCTTGGGGGCAACGGCGGGGCCGGCCTCCACGGGGTTGGCGTTCGGGGCTTCGGGGTCGTAGGCGGGGCGCTGGGCAGCGGTCTCCGGCTGGGTCTGGGGTGCGTTCTCGGCAGGGGCTTCCGGTGCGGCTTCCTCGGCAGCTTCTGCGGCGGCATCGGCAGCCTTTGCTTCTTCCTTGGCTTCGGCTTCCGCGTAGGCTTCGGCGGTCTTTTCGACCTCCTCGGCGTCCTTTTCGGCTTCCTCCGGGAACTCGACCTCCTCCACATGGAGCGGGTCTTTCTGGTTCAGGATCTTGTCCAGCACCACGATGGCAGCGCCGGTGACGGCCACGGCAGCAGCCGTGCCAAGAATACGGAACAGAGTTTTCATACCAGAACCTCCTTGTTATAAAGAAACGTTAAGAGAACGTTACGACCTCTTCCAGGGGCTTTTCGGCGGGCTCCACCGACACGGCGGTCAGCACCGGGCCCTTGCCCCGGTAGATGTTGTGGAACTTGTACCCCACCTTGGCGGTCACCCGCACCCATGCGCGCTGCTCCAGCGCCTTGTAGCCATCGTAGCTGCAGGGGAAGCCCACGAACTGGATGTCCTGCACGCAGCAGGTCATGGCAAAGCGGCCGGGCACAAAGCTGTTTTTGCCGGCGCGGTTGGTCTGGCAGACCTGTGCCAGAAAGCGCACCGTCTTGCCGGTGTACTTCTGGGGCTCGTCCTGACAGTCCATGTACCAGATGCCGAAATCGTCATCCGGGATGTCGATGGGGTCGGCGTTGATATCAAAGGGCAGCGGGTCGGGGATATCATCGTAGGCTACGCTGCCGTCCTTGAACTCGTAGGCGATATCGCACTTACGGGAGGCCTGCCGTACCAGCTTGTGCAGCTCCTGCCGGGCGTCATCGTTGTTCACAGCTTCGGCGCGGTTGAACACGATCAGCTCGCTGCGGGCGATCTTGTCCAGCATCAGGCTGCGCATGGAGTTGTCGCGGGCGTAGGTCAGGGCGGTGGTGCCGTCGGCAGTGGCGATGCACTGGTACACCAGCCAGTTCTCGGGCAGTGCATCCGCTAAATCCTGCAGCAGCCACATTCCGTTGTACTCGATGACCACGCGGCCTGCGTCCGCTTCCTTGCCCAGCTTTGCAAGGTTCTGGGGGTTCAGCTCGGACTTATCCTCCAGCACCTTCACGGTCACGCCGGGGAAGGCGAACTTCTTCTCGTTGTACTCCTCTTCGCCCTCCTCGCAGATCAGCAGCAGGGTCTTGTCGCCGGAGTCAAAATTGGGGTCTTCAAAGGTCTCCTGAATAAACTTGGTCTTGCCGCTTTCCAGAAAGCCCACAAACAGGTAGACCGGGATCTCTTTTGCCATAATAAATGGTTGCTCCTTTTATCAATGATAGGCGCCCCCTTGGGGGAGCTGGCAATGCCGTCAGGCATTGACTGAAGGGGTCAGCAGCCGAACAGCTGGGCGATGGCGGTCTCGTTCAGCTTGGAGCCGATGACCACCAGCTTGCCGCCCACGTCTGCGCTGCGGCTGCGCACTTCCCACTCGCCGGGCACATAGTCGAACTCCAGCCAGCCGTCTGCGCCGCCGTCCACGATGCCCTTGCTGCGCAGGATCATGCCGTAATTGCCGGTATCCAGCTCGGTGAGGGCGTGCTCCACTTCAGCCTTGGTGAACTTGCGGGCAGTCTCCACGCCCCAGCTGGTGAACACTTCATCGGCGTGGTGGTCGTGATGATGATGACCGCAGCAGCAGTGGTCGCCGTGCTCGTGGTCATGCTCGTCATGGTCATGGTGATGCTCATGCTCATCCTCGTCATGGTCATGATCGTGGTGGTGGCCGCAGCAGCAATGGTCATCATGATCGTGCTCGTCGTGGTCGTGGTGATGATGCTCGTGCTCATCCTCATCGTCGTCATCGTCGTCATGGTCATGATGATGGCCGCAGCTGCACACACCGTTCTCATCGTAGTGATGATGGTGATGCTCGTGCTCTTCTTCCTCGTCCTCGTGGGCGTGCTCCTCGTTGGCCTTGGCAGCCATGGCGATCAGTTCGGCCTTGAAGTCGTCCTTGGTGGACATGGCTTTCAAGATCTGCTCACCGGTCAGGTGATCCCATGCGGTGGTCACGATGGTGGCAGTGGGGTTCTTTTCGCGCAGCATTGCCACGGCAGCGGCGATCTTTTCCTCGCTGGCGGTCTGGGTGCGGCTGAGCAGGATGCAGCTTGCATGGCTGATCTGGTCATCGTAGAACTCGCCGAAGTTCTTCATATACATCTTGACCTTGTTGACATCGGCCA
>OHRL01001008.1_pt1 | contig 17680 bp, 14 predicted proteins | sample 1578331 | NCBI WGS metagenome assembly OHRL01 (sample SAMEA3879608, study PRJEB24766) | human gut metagenome | biome: human-associated habitat; feature: feces | place: USA | collected 1985/1987
GGCTTTAAAAAGGATTTAACCTGTCTCGGTTACAAATTTAATGAAGACGGGATAAACAAAACGGATCAGGCTAATTGCAGGAAAAATGGATTTCACTGTGCAGAAAACCCAATGGATTGTCTTGATTATTATTCTGACTGGAAAAACTCAGTTTATTACGAAGTGGATGCAGCAGGTGATATTGATGAAGATGAAATTGACAGTAAAATTTCCTGTACCGAGATGCAGCTGGTTAAACGGCTTACGATAGAGCAGCTGCTGTTTGAAGGACTAATTTATATGGTAGAACATCCCGAACGGAACTGGAATGGACATGTGAAAAAAGAATGTGGAAAGGCGTATAACGGTTTTGTAGTTGTGCGTGGGAAAAATCCAATTGCATCAGGGAATTTGGGCGATATCCTTGTACTTTTGAAAGAGGAAGAAAATTGTTCTGCAATAGAGGAAGTGGCATTTTTAAAAATTGATGGAAGCAGATGTTATCCGAAAATTGATTATACTGTAAAAGGAATTACAAATGATCAGGAGGAGGTTTGTGCATGAAAAAAAGTGTCTTACTTACATTAACGCCGCCTAAATTGACAAAACAGTTGAGAGAACAGGCAGAAAAAGATATACCTGTAATTGATAATGCATGGGGCAGGAGAAAAGAATATAAATACAATAGTTATATAAAGGCTAAAATTGAAAAAGGCTATTTGATACTTTCTGTCTTTAAAACGGAATTTGTGCGTTCGGGTTCCAAATATCCGATGTATATTGTCTATTTTGATAGGAAAAAAGGAGAATACTTATCACTGGAAACAGAAACCGGTAAATGGAGAACTGCAATGCTGGAAAATCTTGACGCAGGTCTTTCTTGTTATAACTTTAAACATTATATTTCCGAAAAAGATGCAGAGAAGATCAAGAAATATCTGAAGATAGGAGAGGGTGATTTTTATTCAATATGCCAATACCAATCATCTCTACGGACAAAACGTTTAGACAGGCAGTACAAGCGCAAAACAGATGAATGGGATCAGATATTAAAACCTGTTCGCAGTATTCCGAAAGACTGGAACAAATGGGTTCTGCGCAGAGCAATTTCTGAACACTTTATATTTTACTACTATAAAAGGAGCGGCTCAACAGAAGGGTATTGTACTTGCTGTGGTAAAAAAGTGGCTGTAGAGAAACCAAAATACAACGAAGAAGGTGTATGTCCAAATTGCGGTCAGACTATAACATATAAGTCAATCGGAAAATTTGGTCGGATATGGACAAAACAGGAAACGGCGTATTTAATCCAGCGTTGTCATCCTGGCTTTATAATAAGGGAGTTTTCCGTCCGCATGGCTGTGGGAAAAGACAGTTACCGGAATCCGGTAGTTCTCAGCTCGGAAGAAAATCGGTATTTGTATGACAAGGATTTTAACGAAACTGCTTTTTACTTTGATGATTATAAAAAAAGAGGCGCCCGTTGGATACAGGGAGAAGCAAATAGAGGGGGATATTGGTACTATTATTATAGATATATTTCTAACTGTTCTGGAGCAGTATATCCCACGACCATTCCTGATCTTGCAAAAAAGGAATTGAAAATGTCTGGTCTTCCTGAGATTTTAAAACAGAAAAGCGTCTTTAGACCACGGGACTATTTTATATCATTAAGAAGGGCACCTGTACTGGAACACCTAGTTAAAGCAAACTTATATAAGTTGTCACAGGAAGTCATGAATTACCCGGAAAAAATATCCTGTACACAACAACACGGTGCGTTACATACTCGACTTGGGATCAGCAGAAACGCTTTAAAACGCTTAAGAGAACGGGATGGGGGATTAGAATATCTTGTGTGGCTTCAGGAGGAAAATACATCCGCACATTATTTAGATGACGATTTAATCTTTTGGTTTATGAATAACAACATAAAACCTAAAGATTTAAAGTTTATTCAACCGAAAATGAGTTTTGTTCAAATAAGAAATTATTTGACTCGTCAGAAAGGACGGCGAAAAGACAGTATTTCTCAGGTGCTTATCACATGGCAGGATTATCTTTCAATGGCAAAGAGGATTAAGATGGATACGGATGATGAGATTGTGTATCGGACATCCAAATTATATCAGCGCCATAAAGAAATTATTCAATATATTGAAGAAAATCGCCTGTCTGTAACAGCGGGAGAACTTGCTGACAAATATCCGAACATCAATGAAATCCTCTCAGGTTTAGACAAAAAATATGAATACGGCAATGAAATATTTACTGTTTTAGCTCCACATTGTATTGAAGACATTTTAAAGGAAGGACAGGCACTTCACCATTGCATAGATAAGAAAACAGAGTATCTGGAACGCATCAATGAGCAGGAAACTTATATTTTGTTTCTGCGTAAGACAGAACAGCCGGACAAACCGTATTATACATTAGAAGTAGAGCCGGGCGGAGTAATACGACAGAAACGGACAGAATATGACAGACAGAATAAAGACATTGAAGAGGCATCTGAATTCTTAAAAGAGTGGCAGAGAGAAATACAGAAAAGGATTACGGCAAGTGATAAAAAACTGGCAGACAAGAGCAGGCAGCTTCGCATAGAATCTTATGCTGAGATGCGCAAAAAGAAAGTAAAAATCAATGGCGGGTTGTTTCAGGGAAAATATCTGGCAGATGTATTGGAAGCAGATCTTATGGAAATGCCGGATACCTTTGAACATGCAGCGTAATTGGAAAAGGAGGACCATGAATAATAAAGTAGATATGACAGGAAAAGAGCAGCTTCAGAAACTGTGGAAAGAAAGGAAAAATATGAGGCAGGTAATCCATAGTGCTGTCAAAAATTCTAAGACCGGAAAGCTTTCTTACGAAATGCTGTTTCAGGAGTTAACGTTACGATACGGAAGCATATCTGGTAAGAGTGGTGAAAATGTAATTTTGAAAGGCGTTTTGGACAATCTGTTATGGCACATGATCGGTGATAAAGAGCTTTGCGAGCAGATTACAGAACATGGAATTTTATATAGTTGTCCGGAATGTGATACACAAATGACGGAGGAAAATGCCGCATAGAAGGAAGGGGTTATATGAGTAAAAAGGAAAGTATGTTGTTTGAACTGATGGAAACCTGCAATTTTCGTGATGTGTTTGAGCATTGCTCAGAAGCACCGGATTCTTTACAGTCAGGGAAACACCCGGACACTCAAATAGGACATATTCGTGCATACTGGAATGGAGACGGATGGCATGGGAACTATTTTCCTTGTAGAGGTGAGCTTTGGACGAAAGCATTTAACCGGGAATCACAGGACATTTATCGCTGTCTGGTGACACAGTTTTATAATCTAGAAATATTAAGAGAATTTTGTAAGGGACATCCATCTTCGCATGTGGGTGAAAATGAGTATAATTTTTTTATGAATGGCCGCACAGCAGACTACTGGATTAGATTTATAACAAGGGAGAATGATTATAACCTGTACCTAAAAGGATATAAGAAAAACTGTCAGCATACATAAAGCTACGGAAATATGATGAGACGTAAAAAGGAAAGATAAAATTCTTTCCTTTTTACGCAAAGTAGCAAAGGTGGAAACGCAAGGGAGGAAAGGATGGGAGAATTTGACAGGATTATAGAATTTGCAATAAGAACAGATGTAGAACTATATACAGCAATGCCTACAGGCTGGAGAAAGATTACCGGTTCAATGACTGCACCACGTGGGAGTACTTGGATCTACAATGGAAAATCATATTTTTCAGGGCAAAGGAAAACAGCGCTTTTGGTAGAAAAAGAATGTTTGAAATAGGATTTTAAAATGAGGTGGATAGTATTGAAGAAAACGGAAGGATATTTTCAGCAGTCAAACGGTCAGCTTACTCTGTTCCAGCCAGATTTCATTCGGGATGCTGATTGTACCAAAGAGACTCCGGTTATATATGGAAAATCGGATATTCCGATCTATGGAATGGGTAAAAGAATCCGTCCAAGGGTTTCTGGAAGGAAAGACACAGAGTATATGAAAAAGATCTATCTTGAAGAATTACTGCCTTTGGAAATGTATGATTTGGTTATAGTTTTAATATCTGGTGGTAAGGACAGCATTGCCTGTTATTACAAGCTATTGGAGTTAGGCGTACCAAAATCCAAAATCGAGTTTTGGCATCATGATATAGACGGTGGACACCCTTCACGAACTATGGATTGGAGATGTACTGCAAATTATATACGTTCATTTGCAGAAGCAGAACAGATTCCACTTCGGGTATCCTGGAGGAAAAACGGATTTTTCGGAGAACTGTATCGTATTGGGGCATCAGAATTAATTGAATGGGTAGATCCAGAGACAGGGGAAATTTATCAATGTCCTCCGTCAAAAAAGTATATGGAATGTCAAAAGTTAAAAGTGGCAGCAATATCAGAAATGGAAAATAAACTGGCGGAATTCGGTTATCGAATGAAATTTCCAATGAAAAGTGGAGATTTGAGTCGGCGCTGGTGTTCTGCTTATCTAAAGATCATGGTAGCAGATACCGTTTTGCGAAACATGAACAGTATGCAGAAACTAGAGAATACGGGTGGTAAAAGACAAAAATTTCCAGCAAAAGGGAGTACACATCAGGGACGTTGGTGTAGCGGAAGTTTAAAGGCATCTGTTCAGGATAGTGTGACTGCTAATTTAACAAAGACACGAAAGGATATAAAATTATTAATTGTATCGGGAGAAAGACGTGGTGAATCCGTTGGGAGAAGCAAATATAATGAAATAGAAATTCACCGTACCAATGCAGTTTCCAAACACCACCGTACTGTACACCAATGGCGTCCGGTTATTGATTACAGTGAAAGAGATATTTGGGAAGTGCTGAAGCGGCATAAAGTAAACCCACATCCTTGTTACCGGGCAGGTTGGAACCGCTGTAGTTGTGCAATGTGTATTTTTTCTACTCCCCGATTATTTGCAGGAATCAGGGAACTGTATCCGAAAGAATATGCTCTTTTATGCCAGGACGAAAAAATTCTTGGATTTACGCTGGATAACCATTGCGATTTGGAAACTTATATCGGTAGTGCGGACTCATGTGTATATCATGGTGATAAAGAAGCGATTCAAAGTCTGCTTACGGGAGAGTTTCCAGTCGGGTCTGTTTATGTAAAAGGCAAATGGAAATACCCGGCAGGAGCTTTTCATGGTGCAGCAGGAGGACCTTGTTAATCTGATAGGAGGAGATTATAAATGAAAACGGTAAAAGAAATAACACAGGAAACAGTAGATGCTTTCATTGAAACGATGAGTTTGACAATCTTTTATGAAAAAGTGGCAGATGAATTGCAGATGACAGCACCAGAAGGTTATGGATTTGACTGCCGGAAGATAAGTATTTCAAATAAAATTCAGGAGCAGTGGATACAGCAGTTTGAGGAAAAGTTGGGAAAAGAGCATCTTCCGGAATTGTTCAGAATGCTCTTACTTGCTGGACCAAAGGTGGAACATCAACTGAAAGCAAACGAAATAGCTACTGAAGAGAATTGGATTTGCAAAATGAATTAGTGTTATTATTTATATTACGAAAAAAGAGAATAGGAGAAGTTTGATATGACAGATGAAGAAAGAATAATTTCTTGCCAGCAGGAAATCCGAAGACTTAGGGGTGTTGTGCGGGAATATGAAGAAAAAAGAAGAGAGTTTCTTGAATGGTTGGAAGAGGAAAGTAAAATACCGTCTGAAAACCAGTCTGGATTAAATGTGGTGAAGCAGTATTTGGATACATGCCTATATTAAAAGGTCTTAAATAGAGATACCTTTTGGGATTTATTCTGACAGGCAGATATTTTGTAGTAGAAAGAGAAGAGGTAGATATGGAAAGATATGATGCAAGAAAAGAAACTTTTGAAGAAATAGAAATTTTTGATACTTTGGCACTTTTCTCTTCGGGAAGAATTCAAAGAGAAAGTGTTCCAAAAGGCTTCTGCTGTTATGAAGTGCGGCATGATGATGAGTGTATGGGGATCCCATGTGAAATAAGTTCTCATGTTCTAGTGAATTTTTGGGGAACAGTAATATCTAAAGTATCGCTCATTAATAATGGAGAAGATCGAAGATATATAGGAACTGATGACTGGGGATATACTGGAAACATCGGAATACAGCTGGAATCATGGTCGGAGAATAACCTGTAATAATATGAAATGAGCGGTCTGGCATAGCTGGATCGCTTTTTTTTGTTCAGCAATGATACACCACCCATATAATCGGTATCCGATTATATAATTCTTTGATCGGTGTAATATCAAAGTCTATCATGATGATCATTTCGGATTTTAATAAGATAATATCTTATTGTCAGTAAGGATTTGTAGAAGGAAGATGGAATTTTCTATTGTGTATATGCTACACTTTTTCAAAAAAGATTTTGGAGGAGTCTGCTATGGAGATACGAAAGCTACAAGAGCAATATTTAGTGTTTTGCAAATATCGAAAGGAACTTGACGATAAAACATTAAAAGCATATCGGATTGATTTGAGACAGTATTTTGAATGGGTAAAGGGAGAAGAGCCTGGAAAGGCGGAGATTGAGAAGTATATTACGAAGCTACATATAAATTTCAAGCAAAAGACGGTGAAGCGTAAACTAGCAAGTGTAAAAGCATTTTATAATTATCTGGAAGAAGAGGAATTGATTGAAGAAAATCCATTTAGAAAAATAAAAGTAAAATTTAAAGAAGCAGTAGTATTACCTAGGATTATTCCACGGGAAGAGATTGAAAGTCTTCTGAATTATATGTATAACCATAAACCTGATTCTAAGGGCAAAATGGTTGGAACTTGGCAGCGTGATGTTATGATAGTAGAGATGTTCTTTGCAACTGGGGCAAGAGTATATGAAATCTCCAATATTAGAGTGGAGTGTGTTGACTTACAATCAGGTTTGATTTGTTTTAAGGGGAAGGGGAATAAAGAACGTTATGTTCAAATTGGAAATCAAGAAATATTGGAATGGATGAGAGAATACTATTCAAAAAATAAAAAAGAAATAGAAGCTTGTGGATTTTTCTTTGTGAATAATCGGGGTGGAAGATTTACAGAGCAGTCTATCAGACTTATGTTGAAAAAATATACCAAAGCTGCAGGAATCCGTAGGAACATTACGCCCCACATGTTCCGGCACTCTTTCGCCACATATTTAATTGAAGAAGGAGTAGATGTTAGCTGTATACAGCAAATTCTAGGTCACAGTTCAATTAAAACAACACAGATATATATACATGTAGCGGCTAGAAAACAGGCGGAGATTCTTCAACAATATCATCCGCGTAATGCTATGAAAATAAAAGTGGCATAGAAAAAAGGAACTTAATATTATTTTTTTGACCGGCTTTATAGGCGGTCTTGTTGTGATAGAAATATAACGAAAATATTACTTTTCAAGAATCCGAAATATGCGAAATTGTATGGTCTTCTAGTATATGATTCAGGAAATATAAAGGGTACAAGAAAATTTGGATGTGGTATGGAAAAACTTGGAGAAATTTGTTACAATTAGCACAGTATTTGTGGTTATCCGGTATCTGGTTGATGTGGGATAATTCCTAATTATCTAGTATTATTCCTACCGAGATACAACACTAGTTTTTGCTTAAAACACAGAGAGATGAGGAGCCGAAAACATCATGAAATTACTTATTTTAGCTACAACCAAATTTGCACCCACCTATAACGAAAAACTTTTATCACAAGTTGATTATTTTAATAGTTTTAATGGCCTAAAAGCTGACATTCTTGTAGATGCATCTTTATCAGAAATTGAAATGTACTTGAGCCAGGCAAACTACGATCTTATTTATCCAACAACAGTTTTCAACTACGATGATAAGGGAACTAAAATAATTTCTTTTAATTCTTATTTATATAAATTATTAGAATACTATAATACAAAATACATAGGAAGTCCTATTTTTTCACATTTATTATTAAATGACAAAGCACTTACAAATCTAAAGTCCGGATTAGGTCTTCCAAATCAAATAATCACCAAAAGTGCATGGTGTAATTCAAGAAAATCTGTAATAAAAAACCTTGAATTATTTACTCTTCCTGCAATTGTAAAGCCAAACACTTTGGCAGCATCATTGGGAATTGATGAAACCTCGATAATAAGAAAAATATCTGATTTTGAAAAAGTCATAGATCATCGTTTTGATAGTTTTCCGTATCTTACAGAATTACTTATAGAATCCTATTTAGAAAATGCTACTGAATATACGGTATCCATAACGGGAAATGGTGGAAAATATTTATTTAATATATCAAAATTAGTATCAAAAACAGCAAAACACACCTTGCATTCATATGAAAGCAAACGAATTCCTCCTGAGAAAAGGAACTTTACATATAGTATTGAAAAAGATAGAACTATACTATATAGACTTCAAAAACATACAGAGCGGTTGTTTGAGCAAATGCACTTACGTGATTTGGCTAGATTTGACTACTTACAAGCTGAAGATGGCTCCCTCTACTTAATTGATGCAAACTCACTTCCTTCTCTTTCAAATAATTACTTATTCGAATATATTTATAATGAAAAATTGCGGTTAGAGCAATTATTGTTGTTAATCACTTTAGTTGCACAAAAACGTCTTGGATCAAATTTAAATGATAACATTTTATCGGAATATCCTATTGAAATTGTCAGAGCCTTATTTTAAACAAGGCTCTGATTTTCTTTCAATTCATAAAGTTGTTCTTTTAATTTTTGTGTTTCAATAAAATATAAGTGCTGAGTTGTATTAAGACATTTATAGTAATTTAGCGCATAATCAATATATTGAATTGCCTCTTCTACTAACAAAACATCTAAAGATTTATACTCAAGAACAATCTGCGCAAATTTTCTACAACAATCGCAAGCTCTATATGGAATGTTGTATGTAATGGATAATTGGAATCCTGTTTTTAGTGAATGAAGGCTTTCGTCATATTTTTTTTCTAATAGATATACGCGTGCAAGCATTCTATAATATTGTATCTGACGTAGAGGTATAGGATATTTCTTCAATGTATATTCCATCTCCGTTATATAATTTCTTGCTGACTTTACATTGTCAATATTAAAATATTCTGCAATAGCACATAATTCAATCAGTTCTGCTTGTATCTCCAATTGTAAAAGAACATCATTACTTGTTTTTGAATATTGATAAACATATTTGAATAAGTCTTCTGCGATTTTATAATTTGCATAATCTTTCTTGCTTATATTTTTTTCCCTAATTTTAAGCTGTAACTTATTTTTGTAGATGATACCTGTATTTAATTTTAAACGAGTATTCCAATGCGGAGAAAGGCTACAAGTATTTTCAATTCTTTTATATAAATCCATCGCTTCATTGAAGTTTGTCAATTCTCTATAAATTGCACCCAATTCTAGTGCTGTTTGACATATCCTATCGGGTACTAAATGCTTCATTTGATTTTCCAATATTTTTTTCAAAATATCTACTGCTTCGTTAAGTTTACCTTCATATCTTAGTAAAATCGAATATAAGAAATTTATATCATCATGTAAGCTAATTATTTCTTTACTATCAAATAATAATTGCCTTGCTTTATTACAATGTATTTTTGCCTTTGAAAAAACATCTTTTTCAAACTCATAGGAAAAAGTGTATAAATATTTTGCATAAATATACTCATAAAATGCTTGCTCTTCGTTTGAAATTATGCAAAAATCATTATAGGAAGGATAAATAATGGGATTTAGCATATCTAATAATTCAATCCCAAATAGCAATTTTTCGTCCAAAAACTCATTTATTTTCGATAAAATAGTTGTCAATATTTTTGAATGGTAACTTAGTCCAATACTAAAATCAATTTTCTCAAAAAATTTTCCCCAAAAGTTTTCTATAGGATTTTCTTCTTGAACTTTTATAATTAGTTTAATAAGATTCTGAGTTAAAGCAAGGCAATTTTGGGAACAAAAACGCAATAAAATAGTTAAGTAATTATCTACAGAGTCTACTCTTTGTAATCTCAAATAGTCTTTTAATGCTAATAGTAAAATCGTAGGACTTTTTTGTTCTTCAAAAATGGAAGCACAAAACATATCCGGATTATCAATTTGAACTAAATATTTAGTCAAGAAGATTTGTTCATAAATATCATGCGAGAATTCTATTTGTCCAGATACACTATCATATATTAAGATTCCTGATGTTTGTAACTTTAATATATCTTTTTCTGTTTGTTTACATGAAACATTAGTTTTACTTGTTATATCATTTAAGAATATATTTCTGCTGCTATAACGATATTTCACTAAAATTATCTTTTCTATCAAATCTGATAATCTTTCATTTTCCTCTTTGTTTTTTGTAATATTGTCTAAAAGAATCTCGTACCACTTTAGTGAAAAAGCAGCAAATTCTTTTTCATTAAAATCTGTAAAAGAATTTAAGATTTGACCAAACAGATGAATATAAAATGGTGTCTGTAACAAACCAGAAAACTGATGATACATATTTTTTATATTTTTTGTTTTCATTTTTGTTTCTTTTTTTAATAATTCTATAGCTTGCTCTGCCGAAAAAGATGGTATCTGATATAGTGAAGAACCTTTTCCGTCACCTGAAAAAGTTGTATAAAATACACCGGGTTTAGGCTCTACTGCTTTGTTTTGCTTCAATTGAAGATACGAATCTGTTCTTAAAGACAAGATAACTTTAATGTTACAATATTTATTTTTTGATAGTATTTCTGTAAACACAATAAATTCATTATAATTTTCTTGAAATGAATTGAAATCACCAGGTATTTCATTTAACCCATCATAAATCAAAACTAATGTTTGTTTTCTACAAAAAAATACGTTATTAATATCTTCTAATAGCAAAGGATCAGATAACCAATTGGAAAATACATTAACTCCTTTTTGCATTAGACGTTGCTCTTTGCCAGCAAAAGGAAGAACAACAAAGCTTTCTTTAAACTGTAATTCTTTTATCCAATATCCTAACATGGTAGTCTTACCGCTTCCACTAGGACCGAGCAACATTAATCCAGAATTCATTGAAACCAAAAAATCATCTAATAAATTAATCGTATCAGAAACAATAAATGTATTTAGATTAACATACTGTGAAAAAGACCGAAAATACTCATGACTCTTTTGCACAAACTCATCATATAGACCTAGCTCTCTATTTAATTTATTGTCAATCTCATATTCAATATAAATTTTATCAATTAAATAAATATTGCGCATACCTAATACTTTATGTAAGGGAGAATACATATCTAAGAGATAACGGTGCAATAAATGATGATCTTCTGAATTCAAATCTTCTAGCATTATATTTGTGGAATGTGTTGTCGGTTCGATTTTTTTGCAATTATTTTCAAGCAACATTTTTGCTCGATATTCATGAGAAGCTATTTTGCTTTTTGAACATGCTGTATTTTCAAATAGTGCAATTACTTTAATCATGGTAAATAATGATTGTATTTCAGAAAATTCCCCCTTTTTTAAAACATATGAGAAATCTTTGTTTACATCAAAGGTTAAAATGATTTCAAAGAAATTAGAATCATTTCTTATATCTCCTATAAAAAGTCTTTTTAGTAATATCCAGAAATTATCGTTAAGTTTTGGAGCATTTACCCATACTTCATATTTTTTTCGAATATTTTCTATATATTCGGATATTGCTATTGGAAATCCCTGCATTCGAGTAAAAATGTCCAATGCAAATGCTAATAATAGAGCTTCTATTCCATTGGCAATACTTGTTATACTATTTTGTGGAAGTACTTTATCTTGGCAAATATTAATTAATACCGACAACAGAGACGCAGAATCTGATGAAAAATATGGTGCCCTTACTTCCCATTCATATGATGAAAGCAATTCATTTTCGATTTCTAACAGAATAGAAAATACTAATGAAATACGCTTGCTCAGAGATATCGTGTCATATAAAAAGCTGTTTTTCCAAAGTTCAATATCTTGGGAATCTTGATTTGGAGATATGGATATTTTCTTTACTATCGTAGGTAAAAGAATGTTAAAGTCGCCGTATTCTCCATAAATAAAATTATCATCAGAATTTCTTTTTTTCATCCATTGATATATAGGATCGTTATTATATCCGTCGTATATTTCAGGTTTTCTAGGACTAACCCAAAATGCACAATGATCATCTGACGTATTCAACGAATTCATAACACCAATATCTTGTCCACGGTATCCTATAACAATTACAATACCGTTTGTCAATTGACATATTCTATTTTCTAATTCCTGTGGTAGCTTTTGCAATTCGTATGGAGAAAAACGAAGATCGCCGTATTTTAGATCACCATGAGCTTTAATAAATGTTATTTTAGGATTACTTCCCGAAACCATTTCTTTTTCCCCTACAATTATTCGGTGAGGAGTTTTTTCTAATATTATATCAATTAGAGGATCAAAATTAGTTGTAATTATATTTTGTATATATCCATTTTCAATCAAATATTTTATTGCATAATATCCCTCTGATGGCTCTAAATTATCAAAATAGGGTTGCAATAAGTTTATCTTATCTTTTCTGCCAAGTCCATTCCAAGCTACATTAACAAAAGTTTTATATAGCTCAACCCATGTTTGAGGCATATCAGAAGTATTTCCAAGATGATTTTTCACGATATCATGAACAATGCCCCAGGTAGAAATATCTTTTTGGGAACTTGCTAGCGAACAGCCAGCGCCTAGAAATAACGTTATCCCATCATTTACATTAGACTGATGTATTTTCATTTGATGAATTAATTTGCCTATTTTTATATCCGAATAATTATTCATTTATTTGAACTCCTTTAAAAGCACTACAGCAAAAATGTTATTAATATGATTATCCAAGAATAATACTGGATAATTAGGAATTATCTATAATATTTAAAACTGCAACGCAGACAGATTGGATGGAAAACCTGACCAACATAAAAACTCCTAGAGTAAAGTGATTCTAGGAGTTTTTTGTGTGAAAATTTACAGAAATATAGAAGATGCATACTTTTTACATTTTAAGAGGATAAACATTATAAAATTGTGAGTCAATGCAGTAAAAAAACCCGGAATTATTCCGGGTTTGATGGGAATGTATAGTTGTTTAAAACTTCATAAGGTATTGAACTGGCAGTTTGAAGCACTATTTCTTTTGAAACAGTTAATGTATGTTCGTTAATTAGAATGAACGAAAGGTTTAAGTTTAAATTATGAGGACGGTGTTCCATGTAGTACTGAAATAACAAAGGAATCGAAGTGACAAAGCTGATTTTATCGTCAGACTTCATTTCTTTTGATATTAAACTTAAAAGATTGGTAGAAAGTTCATGGTCTACAGTTCCAAAAGTATTGTCTGAAAGAAAATGAAAATACCAACGGTGAATGGGACCGTTTGCAAAACATGCAGTCATTTGGTAAAAGCTGGTGTTATCACATAAATGTTCGGAAAAATCATATGGAATATGCGATAAAGCAAGCTTAACGGTCTCCATCATATGATTGATGGTAGCAGGAACGGATATAGTGTTTGGATCATAGCCACAAACAGAAAGTAACTCTTGCAAAGAAACTCTGTTTTGTGAATTTAAGGCAATTTTGGTTAAAGTATCTATAGTAGGTGGAGTCTCCCGTTTTTGCGTTACTAAACGGGAAAGGTGCTCCTTGCTCATTTGAATATCTTCGGCAAAACTTTTTTGTGTTCGGTTTCCAAGTGCTCTTTTGAGGAGTATTGAAAATGCTGATTTATCAAATTGACTGTTCATAATAAAACCTCCATTTTCACTATATCATGTGGGAATGGAACAATCAATCAGATAATTAGTATGGAAAATTATTTTTGCTAAGTGTGTAGATTTAAAACGAAAGAAAATCAATATATAATAATCCATATCAATAATAATTGACATGAAAAAGAAAAGGTGTGTATAATGTAGATATAGTAAAAGAGGGGGTGATCGAAATTTGAAGACTTATGAGGTTGGAAATGTGAGATATGATGGAAAAGTTTATTTTCTGATTCGCCGGACAGAGGATGCCAGTATCTGTGTATATCCAACAAAATATTTGAAGCATAAGACAACTTCAAATCGTTCCCCTAATACAGTAAAGCGTATTGCGTTTTCATTATCCTATTTTATGGGATATTTGAAAGAACAGGGGAGACAGTTTGAGGATGTTTATGAGATGACTTATAGTGCACAAATGGAATTTTTTCAGAACTTTCTCTATTGGGTTAAAGGAGGAAAGCATATTTCCGGAGAAGTAAGGAAAATTCCAGATAATGGGACCTGCAATGCATATTTACATGATGTGTTTGGTTTTTATCAATTTCTTGAAATGGAATATGAACAGTTTGGCTCATTGCTGGTTCTTTCAGATAAGACAATTTCGTATACAAATGCTATAGGCGTTAGAAAGACCAAGCTGTGCCGGTCATTTGATGGATATTTGAATGCAGTTTCATCAAAAGGGAGAACTATAGAGAGAAAAAATATTATCGTTCTTTTGGATGCATGTACAAATTGCAGGGATCAGTTGTTACTTCTTTTATTAGCTGAGACCGGATTTCGCATTGGAGAGCTTTTAGGGGTACGTTATGTGGAGGACATTGATTACCAGGGGTGTCGGATACGTGTTGAGCCAAGAGTAGACAATGAAAATGAAGTGCGTGCAAAATATGAGGAAGACAGGTGGGCAAAGGTTAGCAAAGATACTTTTGACATTCTGCTCTTTTACTATGCTAAGTACAGAAAATTATTGCGAGAATCAGAATATTTGTTTATTACATTATCTGGAGAACATGCCGGACAAGCGTTAACAGAAGATGCAGTCAATGCAATGCTTCGCCGTTTACAAAAGAAGACACAGATTAAAGTTACATCTCATATGCTCAGGCACTATTTTGCAAACGAGCGTCGGAAGAATGGATGGAGTTTGGAATTGATCAGTCAGGCGCTGGGGCATAGGAATCTACAGACAACTATTAATTATCTGAACATTAGCAATGAAGAGTTGGTTGAAGCAAGTGAAGAGCTTTTTCGCAAAAATGCAGCATTATATATGGCGGATAAATTGTTATAGGAGTTGGTTAAATATGACAATGGAAGTAGTTAATTGCTTTTATGAAGAAAAGAAGAATGCCGAATATTTAGAAAGACAGATAGAGGAGTGCCCGGTAAGGGAAAAGAGATTTATAAAGCGTGGGATAGAGTATTTATATTTGAAAAATGTGTACGATGTAACAGAAATTGAAGATAGTTTGATTGATTCGTATGCACTATGGCTTCAGGAACATGGAATTAAAGACAGAAAGTTGATAGGTGTATACCAAAAATCTTTACGGGATTGGAGAATGTTTCATAAGCAAAAAGAATTTGTAAAACTAAAAGAAGAGCTGGAAGAATGTGACACAGTAGAACAGACTCTTAAGAACAAAGTGTATGCATTTATGGTGGAGAAGAAGATATATAGTTTGGAAGAAATTGACTGGGATGTCAGGGTGAGTTATGAACAATATCTGGAGAAAACCATAAATAAAAGAAACCGTCCATGGTATCTAAGCGGCTTAGATAAACTAAAGTTATTTGATATTAAAAAAAGAAATAACAGTATAAGGGAAACTAGAATTCGACTAAAGTATCAAGAGAAGAGAATTTACTTGGGTTATCATCCGGATTATAATTTGGCAAAGGAATTTTACTATTGCAAGGATGCAGAAGGAATTATATGGGATTTTTCAATTAAGACATCACAGAGACTGAAATATCAGATTTTTACAGTTCTAAATTATGCATTAGAAAATTTTTCGGAGCGTAAATTACGGCGGGGGTATCTTGCCCCTTTGCATTTCTTTTATGTGTATTGCATAGACAGAGGCATTTCGGATCTAACACAGTTAGAGCAGAACCAGATTGATGAGTATTTTAGTAAAGCAAAAGAAGTTCCGCTTGTAAATAACCGATATCCTCAGATTGTGGATAAAGTACAGAGAATCCTTTTTTTACAGGCTAAAGATATCAACTGGGATGCAAATGTATGGTATTTGGAGCGTTTCCAGTTTGATATAACCCGTTATGATCCGACAAGACCGGTAAAACGTATTTCGTTTTTAGATATATTAGATAAACATAATCGAGAATATTTAAAGATGTATGTAAAATATCAGTTGGGTGTAACTGGGGCTTCTGTTCAAAATATATGGGCACGGACGTATATTACAAAAGCTTTTCTGCGTTTTCTTGATCAAAAAAAACTTGCAGTAGATAAATTAACTGCAGCAGAGATTGATTTATATATGAGAGAGTTGCAAAAGGAATGTGTTGAAATTGCAACATTTAACGATAAGGTGGCTGAAATCCATTGCTTTTTTAGATTCCTGACAGCGAGGGGATATTATAGCAAGGTTCCGTTTTATTCAGAATATTATATAAAGCGGGAACCGGTACCACATCATTATCGGTCCGTACCACAGAATACGGTGACGGAGATCTTACAGAATTTAAACCAGTTGCCAGAAGACATGAGGCTTATGTATCTGCATTTATGGTGCTTGGGGTTACGAATCAATGAAGTATGTTCCATAAAACGGGAAGGATATTATCTGAAGGAGGGGGTTGCCTGGCTTAGGATTTACCAGCACAAAATGAAGATGGAAAAGGTAATTCCAATCCCGATGATATTATATCGTAGCATGATGGTTTATATAGAACGAAAGAAAATCGGTATAGACTCTTATGTGTTCCAAAATTCCAAAGGAGGACCATTTTTGTCAACACACTATTGGCATGAAATGGTGGCATGGTGCAAAAAACAGGGAATCAGATGCGGAGATCATGTGTTCCAAACGCACGATTATCGGCATAGCGTAGCCACAGCTTTATATGAACGTGGGGCATCCATACAGGCAATCAGGGAATTTTTAGGTCATAAACATGAAAATATGACAAGACGGTATATTGACTGTATCCAGAAACATGTGGATATGTCGAGTGAACAATATTATAAAGAACAGAAAAGTTTGGTAAGTGAATGGAGAGGAAGTGACAAAGATGGAAACTAGGATTTACATAAAAGATCTTCCTTGCTATCAGAGAAAAGGAAGTATTTCTGAAAAAAATATTAGAGTTATGGAACAACATTTTTATAATTTGGATCTTTTGACAATGGAAGGGCAGAAAAAGGAAATGGAAACATTCATACGAAGCCGCGGAGAAGAGTTGAGTATGTCTACCGTAAATGGAGACATAATTCTTTACAATCTACTTGCTAGATTTATGAAAGATAAATATCCGTTTCTGAACAGCTTCAGGGCAATACCAGAAGAAGTCCTTGTTAAGAAATTTAGGGCATGGCTATTAAATCATGGCTATCAAATCACACGAAAGCATCATATGAAAAGTATGGGTAAGAATTTACAGGAGGATGCGGCACCGATCAAGTATCTACGTCTTCTGCTTCGTTATTTAGAGCCAGAAGATAAACGGTCAGAATGGGAAAAAGATGTGTGGAAACTGGAAAATTTTGGATTTGAGGTCAGACAGAATCCGATAGATGTAATAAGGACAATAAAATTTACAGGAATCATACAAGAGACGATAAGGGAAGAGGTAAAACGGGCATCTTATATCCGGATTAAATATTTATCGGTAGG
>OHRL01001019.1_pt1 | contig 17434 bp, 10 predicted proteins | sample 1578331 | NCBI WGS metagenome assembly OHRL01 (sample SAMEA3879608, study PRJEB24766) | human gut metagenome | biome: human-associated habitat; feature: feces | place: USA | collected 1985/1987
CAGCTATACGAGAAGCCAATCCAAAATAACGTGCATCACGTGCCATATCCTTACCTACAGCAGTTACTCCCATTACTGGAATACCATAACGAGTACCTTTATCTACGGCCTTATACAGGTTGGCTACAGTAGTAGCTTCATGCTCAGTGTCTCCAATAGCCAACATAACTGCCATTGCTGATACGTTCATACGAATAGCGTCTTCAACATCAATCAATACATTATCATTTAATGATGTCAGGATAGAAGTGCCCGCATCCGAACGTAAACAAATTGGCTTATTAGCAGTAGGTGGTATCACAGAACGAAGGATACCACGCGTACACATCAAACAATCCGCATATTCAATCAATGGAACAATATTTAAATCTATACGCTCCAAACCGGAAGTAGGTCCCATAATAAAACCATGATCACAAGCAAGCATCACAGTCTTACCTGTCTTTGGATTAAAAATACGGGATAGGCGGTCCTTCATCCCCCAAGGAAGATTTTCTGCACCTTTTACATGAAAACTCCTATCGGCTGTCTGAATTCCTAAACCAAAATTACAGCCTTCTCTCAAATCATCTAAATCAGCCATTTTCTTATCTTTTTATCTTTCTATCTTTTATTCTATTTATAGCGCCTTTGCAAAAGCATCAAACATACAAGACCAGGATGAAGCTCCCGAATCAGCATAACCAATAGAACGTTCGCCATAATTACGGGCACGCCCGAAATTCGCTTTCATATCTTTGGTTGCTTCCGCACCTTTCAAAGCAGCTTGGGCACCCATTGTCAAAACAACTTTTACATCTTCAGTTTCAACAGCCTGCATTGCCTCTACTGCAGGAATTAATGCATCCATCATTGTTTTGTCACCTTTCTGGGCTTTGGTTTGCTTCTGCACATTGGCAAGGCCTCCGGCAAACATCGCTTTTACGGCATTGGTATCTAACTCGGTACCACTTGCATGGTCGCTCATCCCTAAGAAGAAAGCCCCTAATAGCGTGCTGGTCGAGCCGCTTACTTGCATCATGACATCGAATCCCATGTCGTTCAGCATCGTTTTGAACTCTTTCCCTTTTTCGGCCGTGGCAACGATTGCACTCATAGCTGTTACGATGGCTTGTCCATGATCACCGTCACCAATGACGGCATCGAGTTTGGAAAATTCATCCTCGCGTGCTTTAATGTTGGATAAAGCAGTGGCAAGCATTGTTTTAAAATTATCAATGGTCAGTTGTGTCATTTCCTTTGTTGTTTTATTTTCCGATGGTAGTCCAGTAAGGTGCATCGGAACGTTTGTTCTTCAAATAATCGATATGATCTTCATCGAGGATAGCCATGATCATCTGGAAACCGGCTTGCTCCTGTACAGTTAGTATTTCCTGTATGCGGCTGACTACGACTTGCAGTCCGCGGGCTTCCAACTCTTTATAGGCTTTACGGAAGATAATATTCAGTTCCATGTGAGTTGTAGCGCCTACACCATTGATGATGAGCATCATCTTGTCTCCTGCTTTGGGTTTGAGCTGCTGACAGAGCAGGTCTACCATTTCGGCTGCCGTATCATCGGCGGATACAAGCGGTTTTTGGCCGCCACCGCCTTCGCCATGCTGCCCCATACCGATTTCCATAATACCTTCGGGCAGGTCGGTAATGGTTGCCCCATTTTGCGGATGTGTGCAGGAATGCATTGCTACGGCAAGGGTAGCTACCTGATTGTTGTAGCGTTCGCCGATTTCGATAAGTTCGTCCAAAGATTTACCTTCTTCGGCTGCGGCTCCTACTATTTTATATAAAGGGACACAACCGGCCAAACCACGGCGATCATCGGTATTTGCATCGATTCCTGCGCTGATATCGTCATGGGTGACGATTTGTTTCACTTTGATACCCGCCCGTTCTGCTAACTGGCATGCCATGTTGGCACTCATGATATCACCGGAATGATTCAGTACGACCAACAGGATACCGGCTTCACGTTTCATTAACTGCAAGGCCTGAAACAGACGTTGTGCACCGGGAGCTGCGAAGATATCTCCAACTACCGAGCAGTCCAGCATACCTTCGCCTACAAAACCGCTTAACGCCGGTTCGTGGCCGGAGCCGCCTAATGTGACGATAGCTACTTTGCTTTCATCTTTCGGGTGGGTGCGTACTACGATGTTTTCACCTGCGAGTTTTACCTGATCGGCATAGGCTAATGTGTAGCCTTCCAACAATTCGGGAGTTATTTGTTCCGGATCGTTGATGAATTTTGTTTTGATGTCTGACATGGTATTGTCCTCCTTTTTTTGATTAGTTCTTATTTGATTTCCATTATTTCGATCGCAATGCCTTCTTCTTCAATGAAAGTAATCGTGAGATGTTCATCGCAAACAGCCGGACCGAAGATCACCTTTTTCCCTTTCAATTCTTCTTCAAGTGAAGGAACTGTATAAGCAATATGTCCTTGTTTCTGTACGAGTTCGGGCATACAACTGCCTTCTTCGAATTTTAAAAACTCGATTCTGTTCGGACTTTTACTGTAGTCTGTCAGCCATACGCTGAGACCTTCGTTAAAGAAAGCATTTTCTTTTTGTTCGGTTGTGACGATACCTACATGGTTGAATGTTCTCATAATTGATTTGTTTTAAATGGTTATTTTTTCTAAGTGATTGGATTTAGTAGTTAAGTGATTTAGTAGTTAAGTAGTCAAGTAGTTAAGTAGTCAAGTAGTTAAGTAGTCAAGTAGGATAGATTCCGTGTCTGGGAATTCTATTCTACGATTTGATTGTCTTCTATCTACTTTTTACTGCTTACTGTCTACTCCCTAACTACTCATTATTTATTACTTACTTGACTGTCATTTCACTTACTACTTTATTATTTGCTATACTATTTTCTACTCACTACTTACTACTTAACTACTTGACTACTTATCATACTTCCTCCTCCTTTCCGGATTCTTTTTCCAACTTCTATAAGACAGCATAGCCAGAACAATGATGATTCCGAAAGCTAAGTACAGATATATAAGTATGTTGTTTACATGTTCATTTTGGCCGTAAGAATGCATACCGCTCAAGAAATAGTTAACTCCCAAAAAAGTCATCAGGACGGAAGAAAAGGCGATGACCGATGTAACATTGAATAACCAGAGGGAGTTACAGCGCTTAATCAGATGGAGGTGGGTGACGATGGCATAGATAACCATTGTAATTAATGCCCAAGTCTCTTTAGGATCCCATCCCCAATAACGTCCCCAGGATTCATTGGCCCAGACTGCTCCTAAAAAGGTACCGATGGCCATCAGGGCAAGCCCTACCAGTAGTGACATTTCATTGATGATACTGAGCCCCTTGATACGGTTGATCAACGGATTGTTATCCTCTTTTCCGGCAAAAACAATCATTATCATATTCGTCAGGCCCATTAGGCAACTGATACCGAAGAAACCGTAAGCAGCGACGATGATGGCCACATGAAACATCAACCACGGAGATTTAAGGACAGGAACCAGCGTACTGATTTCCGGGTCCATCCAGTTCAGACCGGATACAAAAAGAATGATCCCGCCGAATAGGGTGGCCAGTGCAAGAGTCAGGGGATTGCGGCGTACAAACAACAAACCGGCAAGGACGGTAGCCCAAGCCACATATACCATAGTCTCATAAGAGTTACTCCAAGGAGCGTATCCACCTATGTACCACCGCATACCCATGCCATACATGTGATAATGAAAAACGATCAGAACCAGAATACCCAATATCCAGATCAGTGTTTTTGTCCAACGTTTTTCCCGGAACTGGAACTGGGCAATGAATGTGAAGATTAGCAATAAACCGCCCAGAACCAGATAGCCGATTTTGCAAGCCCTGAACACATCCATCCGGTTGTATTTTAATTCTGATTGTATCTTTTTAGGACTGATATCGAGTGTCTTGTTCTTGGCTTGCTGATAGGTATTGATCATGCCGGCTACTTCATCAGCCTTTGTCCAATCATTACTTCTCAGCGATTCCTGCACTTCTTCCAGATACCAGTCCATGATGCGGGATACGAACATGGAATCTTTTCCGGCAAAAGCGGACAAGTCATCTCCCGGAGCATACCACTTATGATTGGGGTCATTCTCCAATGGAAAGAGGTTCAACATTTGGCGGTTGATGAGTTGGTGAAAGATATTGATCTGCTCATCCAGTTTCATCAGGTCTTTATCGAAACGCGTGCGTTGGTTCGGCATTTTATTGTAAGCCTCTTCTAACTTTTCTTGCAGTTTGTAGTGGCCGTTGTCAAAGAACTGTACGTATGCACATTGTTTGGCAGACAGGTTATAATAACTTGTCAACTCCGGATTGGAAACGGTGATGAAGGGAATTTGCATCCATATATCCGGCATTATCAACAAGCTGATCAGGAACTGATCGGAGTTGAGACCGCCGATCTTTTCCGACTTATGCAGTTTCCGCAGTACTTGAGACGAAAAAGTATTGATTGGCATCACTCGCCCGCTATTCGATTGCATCGGTAAGGAACCGAACACTTCGGCATGCCCCGGATTTACCATATATTTTTGTACAATCTCCCATCTTCCATCTCTTGTCTCTCGCCTTCCATCGTTTGCTTGGCTGTTTACGGGGAATGCGAGAATCATCATTAGTAAACATGCGATGATATTTCCGGCATTGTGAAGTTCTTTCAGCCGGCGACTCAGATGCATGAAACGGGAATTCTTGCCGGTAAAGCAAAGGATCAGCCCGATGACCAGCAGAAGATAGCCGGTATAAGTGATGTTGCGTCCTGCCACGTCACGGTTGACGGAGAGGATTGTTCCTTGTTCATCCGGATCATAGGATGCTTGGAAGAACCGGTAACCTTTCACATCCAACACGTTATTCATGAAGATTCGTTCCGGACGGGATTTGCCGTCTACGTGTACAATGACTTCACTTTCATAGGAAGAAGGGCTGGATGAACCGGGGTAACGGGTCAGTGTAAATTTCTTTAGCTCCACTGAAAAAGGGAGGATATGGATACCGGTCCTGTCGTCGGAGGTCCGGACGGCGATTTGGTTACTTGTTTCTCCTTCACGAAGATGCAGGATACCTTCTTCGCTGAATAAAAAGGAAATAAGCGCACCGAGCAGGATGATGATAAAAGCAAAATGAACAGTCAGCATACCCCATTTCCTGCTTTTGAGATAGGAACGTTTTATGACGATTGCCAGAAAGTTGATGACTAACAGCAATTGAAGCAGGAAGAATAGGGGAGAATAGTAGACCATTGTTTTGGCTGTCGGCGTACCGTAATATTTCTCAATGAAAGTAGCGGCAGCCAGGGCAACAGCATAGATAAGTAACAAAACGACCGTTGTTACATAAGAAGAGAGTAATTTATTAAAGGTTACTTTCATTGGGTTGTCAATTGAATAATAAATAAGAGTTTTAATGTACCCACATGCCAATTGGCATATGGGTACATAGGTTTGGTTTGGTATTGCAACGGTTAGTCTTCTATGATTACACGGAACCCTACATTGAACACCCGTTGATGCGGATAGTAGGCTTTACGGACATAAGAAGTCGCGAATTTGGGACGCTCTATGTACGAACCGCCCCGTACTACCTTAAACTCGGAAGGTGTTTTCGCCTTTTCGGTATAAGGGTAAGGACGGTAGTCCGAACGTGTCCACTCGGCGATATTTCCATGCATGCTGTACAGACCGAAGGGGTTTGCCTGATAATTCTTGGAATCGACCTGGTTCATGGCTCCATCATTCACACTCTCTTCTTTAGGCAGATAAGAGTAATACTTATACCAATGTGAGTTTTTCGACATCGGTTGCGGGTCAATGCCGCTTACGGCCATCTGGTTACAACTTTCATCCGCCAGATTTTCCAGTTTGCCGAAATCGGTATTGGAATTACCATACCAGAAATCCGAGTCGCTTCCGGCGCGGCAAGCCCATTCCCATTGTGCCTCTGTCGGCAGTGTGATGTTCAGACCGGTCTTCTCGCTCAGCTGTTTACAGTACTCCATTGCATCATTGTAGCTGACACGGATTACCGGTTGTTTCGGCTCATTGGCCGGGTAACCGAAGTGTACGTGGTCTTTCCATAATTGATCTACATACCGGCTGTCATGATCGGGGAAGATGACATTGTATTGTTCATTGGTAATTTCCACTTCACCCATCCAGAATCCTTTGGCGATTTTTACTTTAGACACAGGACGGTTGTCATCGGCGCCGTTCCAGCTACCCATCGGGAATTCTCCTGCGGGAATACGTACAAATGTGATTTGGATGCCCGGAGCCAATGTCACCTCTTTGCGGGTCTCTTTTTCATCGGCCAGCATGGCTCTGATTGCATCTGCATCGAAAGGCCAGTTTTTCACCTTTATATTCTTTTCTTTCACAGGTGCAGGAGCTTCCGGCATGACAGGAGTTATCTCTCCCTTGCCCTTCAGATAAGCCGCATAGTCTGCAATTTCCTTCTTCCAGTCTACTCCCATGCCATTGGCATATTTGTTGGTAAGCTCTGTACGGCGTTCAATCTGGTCGTAACCCTGGTAGGGGAAATCGGTAATCTTGTTGGCATTGAAATAGCCCTTGTCCGGAGCATTATAATCAATCCAATTGTACAACGTTCGCCACTCTTTATCGGTCAGTTCTACGTTGGCATGTCCTTTTTTAAGGATACGGATCAGTTCACTGGTGTTTGCATGATATTCGTACGGTTGCAAAACAGCCATGTCGGCTTCCGGGCCTTGGCGGTGCACATACGGGTGCAGATTCAGATAAGAAGGGCCGTAGCCGTGTTCATCTTTCTTTCCGGCACGAAGGTCGAATGCTTTTTCACCGTTGTGGCAGGCGATACAGGCACGGTCGAGGATCGGTTGTACTTCCAAGTCGAAAGTGAACGAGCGAACGCCACCTTCGGGTGCTTTGATGGAATGAGCGGCACGTTGAGAAGCAATCACGCGTTTGGGTACGGGGATTTGGTTCTGGTCTTCGTGGCATCCGATACAGGATACGATCTCACCCGGTTGTCCGGTCAGCCAGCTACGCATCCATTGGATGGCGGCACCGTCTTTGTCGACCGGTTGTATGGATATAGGCGTATTGGCCGGTATCTTGAAAATCACCGAACCGTCTTTTTCCACGGGCACGGTTCCCAACTGGCGCTTGATATCCCATCCGCTTTGAATCCCGTGCCAGTTGTGGTCGGATACGGTTTTCAGATAGGCGTATTCGTAGGCATGCAGACGGAGTTCTTTCACGGTTCCGCGAGGTACGTCACGCAGGCCTTCTCCTTCGTAAATGTCCTGGATAAATACGGTTGCTTCCTTTTCATTCAGTTTCACACGATCCGGAATGGCGGGCGGCATAACATTTTTACGTACGACGATCGGGCTGATAAAGCCTTCACCTTCCTGTTTCATCAGGCAAGTCACATTGTCGAACACATCTACCAAATAGATGCCCCATAAATCCTGTGGATTCAGTTTGGCGGCTACCAAGTAGTATTTATCGTCCAACGGAGTCGGTTTGATGAACTGCGGCCATACGCCGTTTACCAGTTCGTCTTTTATGATCTCTACGATCGGACGGTTACGATACGGAATCTCTTGCAACATACCTGCCGCACCTTTACGTGCTTTGGTCGGATCGAACAGTATCAGGCGGCCGGAGCGGGCAATGCCGTGGTGACCGGAAATGATGCCTACGAAAGCCGATGCGTGGCCGGGAAGAGGCTGGATGTCGAATGTGCTGTTCGGGAAGGCGGAGCCGCTTCCGAAGAGGGCTTTCTGTTCTGTGCCGTCCGGATTCATGTGCATCACGAAACGGGAGTAGTAGTGCATCAGGTCGGTATATTCCCAGCGTGTATACATCACACGTCCATTATTCATAACAACCGGATTCCAGTTGGCATCCTGGTCAAATGTGATGCGGCGCATATCTTGATTTTGGGGATTGTACAGAACCATGTTACCTACCGGGTCGGAACCACTGACGCAGGGAACTCCTTGGTAACCAATGTTGCTGATGGCAATCAGACGACCGTCGGGCAGATAAGTACCGTCATAGAATTCCAGGTCCGGTTCTTTGTTTTCGACTAATGTTTTGTAACCGGTTCCATCGAGTTTTACCTCATGTATGTTCCAGCGGTTGTCCGGCATGGTTGCGGTAAACATTACTCGGTCACCGTCCCAGTGCATTTTAAGGTCGGCAATGGATGAAGTGTTTTTCGGTTTATAGACCCGGCGCATCTGGATGTCACCGCGCAAATTGGATAATTCGACAATTTCCGCGTCGAAGCCGCTACGGCGGGCAGACTCCTGATTGCTCCAGTTATTGGATTGCGTACCTAAATCCGGTGCCATGGCCGTGCGGGCACGTGTACCTAACTTGAAACGGGTAGCTACAATTTTGTCACCATCCAACAGAGGATTGCCGAGCAGGATGGCCTGTTTGTTCTCTAATGCCTTGCGGGCATCTGCCAACGCCTGTGCGTTGTTTTGATAAATGGCGTTAAACCCTTTTTTAGAAAGGCTCAGCAGTTCATTGAATAGAGGTTCGTACTTTGCGGCATCGTACCCCTGTTGTTTTTTCATGTCGGCAAAAGCCAGTTTGATGGCTTCTATGTTGAGCCATTCCAGTTCGCTCTGTACCTCGTAGACATTTTGTATCTTCTCAAATAATTCGAGGTATTTACGTATCTGTGTGTCTATGTCTTTTTCTACTGCTACCTGCCGGATCAGGTCTTTGAAGTAAGCACTGTCTTTCAGCTTGTTGGCCATACCTTCTACTACCTGTTTTTCAATAGACGCATCAACAGTGACTAACCAGGTATCCAGTTCTCCCATTTGGCTGTTCAGCATTCCTATCTGGTCCGGATATTTCTCGGATAACTGTTTGGCAGCAGCCGTAGGCAGTACGTTCAATGCATGAAAAAATACACTGCCGGTATTTGAGGCATCGTCGATTCCTACTTCTGCTTCGAAACGTACATATTCGCTTTTGACCGGATAGATAAGTGTGCCGTTGGCATGGCAGAACATTCCGTGTTCGTAAGGTTTGCCTGCAATCCGGATCGGTTTGCCATTGGCATTTATGTTGGTTCTGGGTTTGTCCCAACCGGCTACACCGTATTCAAACGGTATCTGATCCAACCAGACGGAAGAACCGTCGGCTGTAATAAAGCGAGCGTTTCCCCATACGGCATGGTCATACCCGGTACCGTCGGGACCACCGGAGGTAATGAGTATGAGTTGGTTACAGTTTTTCAAGTCTACTACGAAAGGTTCGGCTTTATCTTTCGCTTTCATCCATTTGGATATGACGGGCATTCCCGCCTTTTGCAATTGCGAGCGTAATTCGGATTTCGCTTTCACTGAAGCGTCGATCCACGTCTCCGCTTTCTTGGGCTTCGGCCCGGCAAAGGCCAGGGCGGAAGCCGATAAGAATGCAAGAGCTATTAGCAAAGATTTATTCATGGAGTTGATAATAAGGTGTTGCTATTTTCTTGTTTTATAATGCAGCTTTGGATATTTATAACGCGGCTTTGGCATTGGTGAAACGCAATCCGGCATTGTCATGATAGGTAGCCCATTCGGAAACGATTGCTCCTTCGGGGCCGGCCATCAGGAAGTGGAAAGTAGTCAGTTGTTTCAACGGCAATACTTCACCTACTTGCTGTATTACGAAATTCTTGCTTTTGATAGGGCCGTGAGTAGCCGGTATGGCGGGTGCATTCGGAGTTTCTTCTCCAATTTCCGAGAAGTTGTAAGCCCATCCTTTTTCAACCATCCATGATTCGTGCTTGGCGGGGAACTTGGTGGCAACGTGCGCGTGCTCGGGGATCATTTGGCCGGGGAGCAGATAAATGGCGTGTGCAAAATATCTTTGTTCTTCATTGTTCACCCAAAAGATGCCTCCCATACCTACATTTTCAAAGTCTCCCAATCCGAAATCAGTGACCCACATATCGGTCGCCATCAATTTAGTGAAAGGAACATCATAGAATGCGAACATGTCTTTCATTGCCTCCATGGCAACATCTTGCTGGAATTTGCCGTCTTTGTAGAAATCGGCATTTGTGTACTTTTTGGAATAAGTCATTTCTTTTTTGTTTTTATAGTTGTTGTTATTACATTCGTTTTTGCATTGTTCGGTGCATGTTCCGTTTTCGCAACAGGTGGTTTCTGAATTGGATGTTTTGCCGGTACATGCAGTCATAGCGAGTATAACTACTCCTAAGGCTACTGATTTTGTTAGCTTTCTCTTCATTTTTGTTTATTTATTAGGTTAGTAATTTTGCTGTGGTGTAATCTGGAGGAATTGGATTTTATTTTATGGCAATCCCTTCTATTTCGATTAATAACTCATCTCTACATACATCTGCACACATATAAGAAACAGGAATGGCCAGTTGATAACTGTTTAATACTTCGTATGCCTCCTTATAGTCGGATTTGTTTTTCAGATAGACGCGCAGCATTTTCAGTTGTGCATCTCCGGTCAGTTGTGCTATATTCTCCATTGTGATGTGAAGCTGCCGTTCGAGACCGACTCCGGTCAGGCTCTCTTCTCCCCGGATAGCGGCTGTACCCGATACGTAGATAAGTTTTCTGTCGTCGAACGTCATGCTTTTGGCACGTTCGAACTTGGGTGTCGTCTTTTGTTGTTGGGCGGTTTCCAATACTTGCGGCGAGTAGGCATGGGCGGCAATCTGCAATTTGTTGTCGATCGGGGTAGCAAAGCATGCAGGGCGTGTGAATACGGCGGCATCGATATCTACCAGAACACCGCCTAAGTTTGTTCCGATTCCGGTAGCTGCCGGATAACCGTTCGTCCATACTGCCTGATTGTAGAAATTACTACGTACGTTATTGAACATTTGATAATGCTGGTCGGCACCGTCAAAACTGGTAATTTGTTCGATATAGTTCCATTGCCGGATGATATTTTCGATGGGGAAGTTCTCTTTGTGCAGAACCTCGCTTGCCAAGCGGAAGATTTCAACGGCCTGTTGTTGGATATTAAAATCCAGTATGTCGCTGTGAAAACCACCGGCAAAAAGAAAACGGCCGTCTGCATTCTCCAGCGTGACATATGGAAAACCTTTGTTGGGATGATAAGTGATGTGGTCATTTTCATCCGCCCGGTAGCTGTGTACCTCCAAAGTGAGGGCACCGTCCAACGCCGGTTGTGATACATAACTCATTACAGGCAGACGATCTTCATAACGTTGCTGTATCTTATTCCACAGGATGCTACGTCGTGTGACATATTCTTCATTGTTTGCCGGAGTACCGAAGAATACCAGTCTGAATATGGACTCGTCTTTCGGTAATTGCGCCAATAAGGTGTCTGCCATCGTTGTAAAATCTGCTACTTCGGTGGTATATATGTTATACCGTATTTTTTCGCAATAGTTCATGTTTTCCAGTGGTTTTGGTTTATAATGAGTTTACGTATTCTGTCAGTGCTTTGATTTCCTTTTTAGATACTTTTTTGTCAATTCCATGTTTATGTATTTCGAACACTTCTTCCATGGTGGCGGCACGGCCGTCGAATAGATAGGGTGCTGTGCGCCATACTTCACGAAGAGTAGGGGTATCCCATCCTTTTTCAAACTCGATGTCTTCACCGATACGGTGCATCTTCAGGTCGGTATAATAGGGGCCGCTATGGCATTCCGTACAGTTCAGTTTTTCAAAAATTTTTCGACCCTCTTTGGCGAGGTCGGACAGTTCGCCGTCGACCAGATAAGGGCTTGGAACAGGTCGTAGAGATTTCAGATAGGCATCTACACAAACGGCGTCTTCTTCGGTGATATCGAAGAATTGGATAAACTTGAAGCCGGCACGTACAGCCCATTCGGCGGTTTCACGGATACCGGATATCATGCTGGGAGGGGTAGGATGACTGAATAACAGACTCTTGCAGTTTTTGGAGTTGCCGACTCCGTCGTTCATTAAATCCCAGTTCATACCGTCGGTACGGGCGTCTCCGGGATGGCATCCGTTGCAGCTCTGCCAATTTTGAAAACAATGGGATGCATCGTTGAAGTAACGTTCTCCTTTATTTTCCGCACTTTCTTCCCGGTCCGGATTCAGATTGGCTGTGGCTATTTCGCAAGTTTGGGCGTCTACGATGTTTAGGATGTCGGCAAAATAAGTGGGAATATAGAGTTTACCATTCTCCATGATCATTTTGCGGGGGCCGTTTCCTTCCAATAGAATACGCTTGCGCAAGCCGTACAGGAATCTCAGGTCATAATCCAACATCGATTTGTTGGGATAATTCAGAAACTTGTCCAGCATTGCCTTATGATTGATAACGCTGATTTCATGGGTCCCGGAGTGGGTGATGAATAGTGTTTCGTCGTTGCAGACGATGCTCCAGATGCCTGCTGCTCCTCGTTCCGGCTCGTCAACAACAACCGCTCCGATGAATTCTTGTTTTGCTACATCTATGATGCTGAAGGCACTGGTGTTCATCCATCCTTGTTGCAATTGGGAAGTCGGAACAGTAAAACGGCCGAGATTATGTGATATATAAATATATTTACCATCAGGAGTCATGCAAATGCCGCGAAGTGCATTGCTTCCATTGGCCAGTTGTATGTCTTTTACCTTGGTGAAATCGCTCATTCTGATTACTGATACACAGGCAGCCACATAGTCGACGTCCGCCCGTTGGGCCGGCAGAAAATTTGTCACGAACAGGTACTCTCCGTCTTTACTGAACAGTGCTGATTTGGGTTCACGCAAGACTTTTACGGAACGGATAACTTGGTGGATTGCCGGATCGACCTCTGAAACCGTATTCTGGAATTGATTGCATACATATATGTGTTTTTTGTCCGGGCCGAATATCGGATAACAGGCACCGGAACCTGTTGCAATGGCGGTTTCCTGCTTGCCGGTTTCTAAAGAAATAATCTGTAAATGTCCGGTGGCAGCATTTGTAGTGACATATGCCTTGTCGGCATCCAGAAGAATACCGGTAGGAGATTCGTCTACCGGAATCGTACGCAGAAGTGTTTTACCATCCGGTGAGAAGATGCTGATGCGGTTTCTGCCTTTTTCTGTAATCAGAATTTCCCCTTTATCGTTCAAGGTGATATCTGTAGGAAAAAGTGGAGGATTTCCTGCAAAGACAAACTGAATCCGGAAACATGCATTGCAAAAGGCACTTTGTATTCTTTTGGCAGCGAGTTTACTATGCGGTGCATTTCTTTCAGGTCATACGAACTTTCCGTACTCTCGAATCCCGATTCCTGCGGGAGGTTCAGGTGGTATAGGTTCTCTGTTCTGTCAACGAAAGTCTGATCACGTACTACTTTTCTGTAGTTGTTGATAAAGATATTGCGCATGATGGTATACATCCATCCTTTAAAATTGGTATCCGGCATATATTTGTCCTCATTGTCCAATGCTTTTAATGAGGTCTCCTGCAACAAATCATTTGCTTCTTCTCTGTCCGTAGTCAGTTTGTATGCAAAACGCAGCAGTTCATCCTGAACTCCTATTAAATCTTTTCTGAAGCTTATACTTTTCATAATGTTGCTTTTTAAATTGTGAATATATCGTTGTTTATTTCGATGTTGCAAGCTTACGGTATTTTGCTGATTGCGATAGGGGGGATTTTATCTTTCTTTAGCCTGAAAACTATCAATTGATAGTTTTCAGGTCATTTTTGATAGTTTTCAGGTGGTCTTAGAGGGAACCTAATGTGATAATAAAGCTATTTTTATTAAAATCCTCTTTCATGGGTCCTTTCATATGGAATATTCTCGTTAATAATAAGCTTGTGATCTGATGTGATTTCAGAAAATAACCACAATGTTATTTTGTTTTTTCTCTTTTCTGATAATTGTTTGAGTGGTTAATTTCAAAAAATGAAAAAAAACACAAGACGTCTTGTCCTTTTTGTCTCTTAATAATTGTAGTAATTATAAAGCGAATTTAAAAACGAAAAATAACCAAAATAATCAAATAAAAAAATAGATGAAGCATCAGGAATCAGAATTATTCTTCCGCTATCATAGAGGCTTGTGTACGAAGGCTGAAAAGGATGAAGTTGAGAAGTTGCTGAACGGATCAGAGGCATATCGGTTACAATTCCTTGATTCTAAGATTGCATGGGCTTTGGGAGAAGATATAAAATTGATGGAAGCGGTTGATGCGGAATTAGGTTATAAGAAAATTAAGGCTGATATAAGAGCAAAAAAAATTAGAATATTTCAAGAGAGATTGGTTAGGTATGCCGCTTTTTTGACCATCCCGCTATTACTTTCTTCTATGGCGCTGGGGTATTTGTATTTTAAGAAACCCGATGAAAAGATTCAATATACCAATATAACGGCAACTGTTGGTTCGGTTGTTCGTTATGAGCTACCTGATAATTCGGTCGTTTGGTTGAATTCGGGGAGCAAGCTTCGCTGCCCGAATATTTTTAAGGGAGAAAGGCGTGAAGTGGATTTGCAGGGAGAAGCTTTTTTTGAGGTGCAGTCAGATGAAAAGCATCCGTTTTATGTGAATACGCCTTCGGGGGTACAGGTATATGTATATGGAACACGGTTTAATGTCTGTGCTTATGACAATGAAGATTATGTTGAAACAGTATTGGAGTCGGGACGTGTCAATATATTTATTCCTAAGTATGAAACATCTGTGGCTTTGAAACCCGGTGAACATTTGCTTTATGATAAAAAAGCATTGCAATTTGTGAAATCCGAAGTTGATGTCTCGGAGAAGGTCGCATGGAAAGATGGAAAATTGATCTTTAGAAATTCTTCTTTAGAAGAGGTCTTGAAAAGATTGTCACGGCATTTTAATGTCGATATTGCACTTAATAACAGATCGGGAAAACAGTATAGATATCGGGCTACTTTCAGAGATGAGACATTGTCACAGATTCTTGATTATTTGAGTAAATCGGCTATGATAAAGTGGAAGACGGAGGAAGAATCTGTGCTGCAATCTGATGGAACATTCGTGAGGAAAAAGATAATAGTGGATTTGTATTGATATAAAAAATAGACTGCCTATGATTGTATAGTTCTAAATGTAAAAAACGGGATTGCTTTATCGATCCTGTACTGGAGAAAAAACCGGAGATGTTGTATTACGTGAATCCGGGTGTGTAAATCTTTATTTATTAATTCATAAAACACTTTAGTTAACCACAAGTTTATGAAGAAAAATTATTCCATTGTTACACATTGTTCAAAGTGTGTACTCAACCTTAAACTCCCTTTAATTATGAGGATTGCTTTAGTATTACTTTTTGTAGCTGTGATACAGCTTAGAGCCGGAAATGGATACGCTCAGAAAACAAAGGTTCCTATTTCCATGTCGCAGGTCTCTGTCGAACAGGTCTTGAATAGGATAGAAGAAACTTCTGATTTTGTGTTTTTATACAATGATAAGACGATAGATAAGAATCGGGTGGTTTCTGTTGAGAATCCACAAGGCAACATATCCCAGATCCTCAATGAAATTTTTGAGGGAACTCCGGTATCCTATACAATCGTAGATAAACAGATCATACTATCTCCCAAAAAAGTGGAAGCAGCCCAGCAAGACCTTTCTTTTGATATGAAAGGACAGGTTCGGGACGCTATGGGAGAGGCCTTGATCGGTGTGAATGTTGTAGTTCGCGGAACGACTTCCGGAGCGATTACGGATATTGACGGAAATTTCACCATAAAAGTGAAAAAAGGTGATGTGTTAGAGTTCTCTTATGTAGGTTATGCATCTCAGACTGCTACTGTTGTCGGAAATAAGCCGCTGGTTATAGTCTTGAAAGAGGATACGGAAATGCTTGGCGAAGTAGTCGTTACGGCAATGGGTATTCAGCGCCTGTCTAAAACGCTGTCTTATACAGCTGAGACTGTTGGAGGAAAAGAACTGACCCGTGTAAAAGATGCGAACTTGATAAATTCTTTGCAAGGTAAGTCTGCCGGTTTGGTTATTACCCCGAATGCCAATGGTGCCGGTGGTTCCTCCAAAATATTATTGCGCGGTAATAAATCGATCCAGGGTGGTAATAATCCGTTGATTGTTATCGATGGTGTGCCGATGGCTAATAATACCAATGATGGGGGAAGCGTCGTGTATGGCGGTGGTACTGACCAGGGAGACGCCCTGTCTACAATGAATCCGGATGACATTGAAAGTATCAGTATCTTGAAAGGCGCTTCGGCTGCTGCTTTATATGGTGCGGTGGCTGCCAATGGTGTAATTATGATTACTACCAAGAAAGGACGCGAAGGAAAGATCAGAATCGATGTGTCCAGCAATATGACGGCGGAAACTGTTTTTAATCTGCCAGAGTTGCAAAATACGTTCGGGGTACCGATGAATTCTAAAACCGGTAAACCTTCTACTTTTTACAGTTGGGGAGATCAGATGGATATAGACGGATTCGATCAGATAAAAGATTTCTATCAGGTGGGATATAATTTTAATAACAGTGTGGCTGTAAGTGGCGGTTCTCAGAATTCACAAAGTTACTTCTCTTATGGAAACACCTCTTCCCGCGGAGTGATGCCTACCAATACATTTGTGCGCCATAACCTTAGCGGACGGCAGACTTTTAAAGCCTTCAATGAAAAGTTGACTATGGATTTCTCGGGTACGTATACCTATTCGGAAACGAAAAACAAACCGGGTGGCGGTATGTTGGATAATCCGTTGGTAGGGTTGTATGTAATTCCCAGAAACGTGGATTACGGCTATTATAGAGATAACTATGAATTGTTTAATGCCGAACGTCCTACCGTGCCTACTCAAAATTGGATTGTAGAGGATTATACTTCTTTGGAAGAGCATAATCAAAACCCCTATTGGATGCTGAACCGTGGAATCGGAAAGTCAATTCGTCATCGTTTTACAACTTCCGGTACATTGAAATATCAGATATTGGATTGCCTAAGTATTCAGGGACGTTTGAGTTATGAACGTGATAATACAAACTTCAGAAGAGAAAAGTATGCCAGTACTTACCGTCTTTCTATGGGAGCGTACAGTGAGACGATGAATTTCTACGAGCATTTGTTTGGAGATGCTTTGGTGAGCTTTAATAAGACATGGAATGATTTTACAGTGGCGGCAACGGCAGGTGCCAGCTTTACTAAAGAGGTGACGCACGGTACTTATCTGAATGCGGAAGGAGACCAATATTATGAAGTGGATGTGACGGATGCGAACGGTATTACGTATAAGATGCCTCAAGGTAACGTATATTTCCCTAATATCTTCCATCGGGATAACTATTATGATATCTACTATCAGGAGAATTATACCAAGAAACGATTGAACTCCGTATTCGGTACATTGCAACTCGGATATAAGGATATGGTATATCTCGATCTTACCGCTCGTAACGACTGGTCTTCCGCGTTGGCGTTTACAGAAAGTATGAGTTTCTTTTATCCTTCGGTAGGTG
>OHRL01001023.1_pt1 | contig 17364 bp, 18 predicted proteins | sample 1578331 | NCBI WGS metagenome assembly OHRL01 (sample SAMEA3879608, study PRJEB24766) | human gut metagenome | biome: human-associated habitat; feature: feces | place: USA | collected 1985/1987
CAATAAGCTCAATAGAGAATAATCAATTTTGTCCGAGCGCGAAGCTTGCCTTATTAATTTGCGTGGCTCTTGAAAAGCGTTTCGAGGAGCTTTTTTATTTTGAATAACGGAGATGATAAAGGGATGAAGGAAATTATTTTGGTGAAATACGGAGAAATGGCTCTGAAGGGCCTCAATAAGAGGACTTTTGAGGATGTTCTCGTCAAAAATATAAAAAGACGTCTGAAAGATCTCGGCAAAACAAATATAACAAGGGCTCAGTCGACGATTTTTATTGATCCTTACGAAGAGAAATACGATACTGACGAAGCTGTGGATCGGCTTAAAAAGGTTTTCGGTATAGCGGCGCTCTGCCGGGCTGCCGTTTGTGAAAAGCAGTTTGACGATATAAAAAGAGTTAGTCTTGAATATCTGGAAGAGGCGCTTAGCTATGCTTCTACCTTTAAGGTGACGGCCAAAAGAGCGGATAAGAGCTTTCCTATGAAATCGCCTGAAATCTGTCGTGAGCTCGGGGGCGCTCTTCTTTCCAGATTTGACAATCTTAAGGTGGACGTTAATAATCCGGAGGTAACGGTTACTGTGGAAATCCGTGACAGCAAGGCTTATGTCCACGGGGAAAACATTAAAGGAGCCGGCGGCCTTCCGGTTGGAACAAGCGGTCATGCTATGCTGCTGCTTTCCGGAGGGATAGATAGTCCGGTGGCGGGATATATGCTTGCAAAGAGAGGAGTACATATATCCGCTGTTCATTATGTCAGCCCTCCTTATACTTCTGAAAGAGCAAGGTTAAAGGTAGAGCAGCTATGTGAAAGACTGACCGATTACTGCGGAAGCATAGCCTTTTTCTGCGTTCCGTTTACTGAAATACAGGAGGCTATAAAAAATCATTGCCCCGAGGAGTTTTTCACAATAATAATGAGAAGGCTGATGATGGAGATTGCTCAGAGGATATCAGAAAGGGAAAAATGCCTTGCTTTGATAACCGGTGAAAGCGTAGGACAGGTTGCAAGTCAGACTATGAACGCAATAGCGTGTACCGACGCAGTGTGCAGGATACCCGTTTTCAGACCGCTTATCGGAATGGATAAGACTGAAATTGTCGAAACTGCCAGAAAAATAGATACTTTCGACATATCAATTCAGCCTTACGAGGATTGCTGTACTGTCTTTACTCCGCGTCATCCAAAGGTCAGACCGCTGCTTTCGGATGTTGAAAACGCTCAGAACGGATTCGACTTTTCCGAGCTTGTAGACAAGGCGGTAAATGATACGGAGCTCAAAATATTTAATCTTGAATTTTGATTATTAGAATAAAAAGTTAATAGTGTAAACGAAAATTTGGTGAAAGTATGAAAAATACAGATAGGAATAATGGTGAAATAGGACAAACTAACGAAGTGACCCCTGATAATCTTGACAAATTGGTTACAGATGTAGTAAAATTGTTATTAATTAAAGGAGTAACTATAGCTACGGCGGAGAGCTGTACCGGAGGACTCCTTTCAGAACTGATAACGTCAGTTCCCGGCGCGTCTAAGATTTTTGAAATCGGAGTATGTACATATTCTAATAAAATAAAACACGAATATTTGGGCGTTCCTAAGAATCTTTTCAAGCAATACGGCGCTGTAAGCCGTCAGGTTGCCCTTGCGATGGTGGCAGGACTTCAAAAGCAATCCGGAGCCGATATATGTATTTCTGTGACAGGAACGGCAGGGCCGGGCGGCGGAACGCCCGAAAAGCCTGTAGGTACCGTCTATGTCGGCATAAGCTGCGGTAAAAAGCGTATTGTAAAGCTTCTTAAGCTGTGGCAGCTTGAGGATAAGAGTCGGGATAATATAAGAATGAATACCGCTTATAGAATTTTCGAATTTCTTGAGCAGATGCTTGTCGTAATGCCCGACAATCTTCCTAAAAAGAATGTTTCAGGCAATCAGAGGCGAACATACAAGGACGTGATTAGGGGACTCCTGCCTTGGAAGGGCGACAGCGTAGGCGAGGTTGTAAGGAAAACAATTTTTATGGCGGCGGTCGTCGTATTTAGCGTTTGCCTTTTTCTGATCGCTGATTATTATGTCGAAAACTATAAAAACAGACAGCTTGGTAAAGAAATAGAGGATATTTACGATAAGGCTAACTCCGGCGCGGCAGAGGAGCCGTCTCAGGAAAATGAAGCGGAGCCCGAGGCTTATAAAAGCTGGGAGCTTAAAGAGGGCGCTAAGCTGCTTCTTGAAAGAAATCAGGATGTTGTCGGATATATAAAGATACCCGGAACCGAAATCAGCTATCCTGTCGTTCAAAGAAGGAAAGAGGACGGCAACGAGTATTATCTCAATAAGAATATTGATAAAGAGGACGCCAAGGCAGGGACGATATTCCTTGACTGGAGAAATTATTTCGACTATGTGGTAGACGGAGTTAAGGTTCTTGAAAATTCACAGAACCTTATTGTTTACGGACATGACATGAAGGACGGCTCTATGTTCGGAGGTCTTCAGGATTATGAAGACGTAAACGGCTTTTACAGCGAACATCCGATTATCGAGCTCAGTTCCAATTACGAGACTTATAAATATAAAATATTCGCTTATTTCATCATAGACGCGGAAGATGAAACCGAAACAAAGTTTGACTGCTGGAATACCCTGAATTTTGCAGGAGAAGACGATTTCTATGAATTTGTGAATAACGCTAAAAAACGTGCGCTCACATTTAACGATGTGGACGTCAGATATGGCGATCAGCTTCTTACGCTTTCGACCTGCAACAGCGTTTTTGACACAGGAAGACTTATAGTTATGGGCAGGCTTTTGCGCGACGGAGAGGATCCTTATGAGGGAACCGACAACGTAAGGAAAAATCCTAATATACTCTGGCCGTCGATATATTATGAATGGAACGAAAAGACATACGATCCAGACGCCGAATTTGAAGGCTATCCGCTTGCGACAAATTAAGGACGTATGAAAGGGCAGGAAACAAAATGATATCTAAGAAAAGCTTGATTACTATCGGCTGCACTGCCGCAGTAGCAGTTATTGCTCTGGGCGCGGTGTTTGTATTCGGCGGAAACGGAGAGGACAAGACTCCGTCAAGCTCGTCGGCCGATGTTTTGGAACCGGTAACTGAGGCTCCCACAGAGCCTGAGCTGCCAATAATAGAAAATTTTTCGGACGAACCCGGATTGACCGGACTTGCTAAGATGCTTCTCAGGGAAAATGACGATGTTGTAGGATATATTAAGATAAGCAATACTTATGTTGATTATCCGGTTGTTCAGTATGACGGCGAGGATCTTGACGAACAGGGAAACGATTATTATCTTCATAGAGATCTTTACGGCGATTATCTTGAATCCGGAACAATTTTTATGGATTACAGAGATAATTTTGAGGCAGATGAAAGCAAGCAGACTGACAACGTGGTGCTTTACGGTCATAACATGCTTAACGGTTCAAAGTTTGCCACGCTGCATTATTATAGGCAGGACGAATCCTTTTATGATGAAAATCCTATAATTGAATTTAGTTCAAATTATAGAGATTACAAATATATAATCTTCGGATATTTTGTGACAAGCGGAAGTTACGGAGAATCCTCCTACGGACCAGAATTTGCTTACTGGGATACGCATGATCTGAGCAATGAAAAGGATTTTGACGATTATGTCGAAACTGTTCGCAGTAGATCTATGATATCGCCGGATATAGACGTTGATTACGGGGACAAGCTTCTTACGCTTTCAACATGTCATTTGGACGAAGACAATTCACGCTTTATCGTCGTCGCAAGGCGTTTGCGTGATCACGAAACAGCAGATAAAATTGATAAGGCCGCGAGCGGCGGCAATGCTCGTGAAGACTCTGCTGTAACTGAGGATCAATAATAAATAGGAATTGGAGAGAGATATGGAATTACGAATACCACGAAAGGGCATAGCCGTTTTAACAGCCGCTGTGATAATGGGTTCCGCCGCATTAACAGCGAGGCTTTATACCGGAAATGTTGAAGCAGTGGAAGATAAACAGGTTACAACTGCGCCTGCTGCCGAAATTGAAATTCCTGAAACGACGGAGAATTCGACTGATGAATACGAGGTTACGGCATGGTGGAAGGCTAATTTATCAGATTATAATGATAATTTATCGCTTGTAAGCTATGAAACCGTCGAGGCGCCCGAAGAGGAAACCGAGCCGTCTGACGAGGGAGTCGTTGTAAACGATACGGGCGTAAGCTACATAGAGCAGGACGATTATGAATCAATTCAGATTGTTCCCGTACCGGAACGTCAGGAATCTGAGCCTGTAAATGTTGAGGCGGGCAATTTTGCCTTTACAACCTATGGATACGGGCACGGAGTTGGAATGAGTCAGAACGGAGCTAATCATTATGCGTCATACGCTGGATGGAACTATCAGCAGATCCTTCAGCATTATTATCCCGGGACTTATATCCAGAATACCGGCAGGACAAAGGATACTATTTCGGCCGGAGGAGTCAGCGGATCGGTACTTGACATAGTATCAATGGTTACATATAACGAGGTCGGCTCTTCTATGAGCAACGAGGCTATCAAGGCTCAGGCGGTAGCGGTCTATACTTATATTATGTATAAGGGAGGAAGCGCCGGAGATCTTTATCCTAAGTCTAATCCTCCGCAGAATGTAATTAACGCTGTAAATTCAGTATTGGGCGAGGCCGTTTACTATAACGGAAGCTTTGCGCTCGCCATGTTCAGCGCCTCCAGCGGAGGAAGCACCGCGTCTTGCTACGACGTATTCTATGAGGACATTCCTTATTTGAGAAGCGTATACTGCGAATATGACGCTCAGTGTGACCCGCATTACGGAACGGTCGAGGTTATAAGCGTTGATCAGGTAAGGTCTGATCTTGAATCATGCCTTGGAATTACTTTATCTGACAATCCGGCAAACTGGATTTCGATAGTCGAGGGAGACGGAGGCTATGCGGCTTACGTTGTAGTAGATAATCAGGTAACGGTTAAGGGCAATGATTTCAGAGGCTATCTGGGATTGAAATCGCCTAATTTTACTTGTACATATTATTAATTTTTTAAGCGGCATTACCGATAAAAGCGGTAATGCCGCAAATACTATATAAGGCTGATAAAATTCGGCTTTTTGCATTTTTTAAACCGAATCGCATATAATGTAAATTGCGTCGGTTTTAAAGGAGGAGTTATACAGTGAACGCCTGCGACATTATTTTCAAAACAAAGCGAAAGCAGCCTCTTTCCGCAAATGAAATGAAATGGCTTATAAACGGATATGTCAGCGGAGAGGTGCCTGATTATCAGGTATCGGCATGGCTTATGGCCGTATGCTTAAACGGTCTTTCTGAGGAGGAAACAAAAAACCTTACTCTTATTATGAGAGATTCAGGAGAAAAAATTGATTTAAGCGGTATTGACGGCATAACTGTGGATAAACACAGTACCGGCGGAATCGGCGATAAGACAAGTCTTATCATAGCTCCGGTCTGTGCCGCCTGCGGCATAAAAGTACCTAAAATGTCAGGAAGAGGACTGGGTTTTACCGGAGGAACAATCGACAAGCTTGAAAGCATTCAAGGCTTTAATGTTGATTTGGAGCGTGAAAATTATATCGATACAGTAAACCGTGTCGGTACTGCAATCATAGCGCAAAGCGGAAATCTTGTACCGGCGGACAAAAAGCTTTATGCGCTTAGGGACGTTACATCAACTGTGGACAGTATACCGCTGATATGCGCCAGTATTATGAGCAAAAAGCTTGCGATAGGTTCGGATTGCATTTTGCTGGATGTTAAAACGGGAAGCGGAGCCTTTATGAAAAATATTAATGATGCGGAAAGGCTTGCGTCTCTTATGGTTGAAACTGGGCGGAATGCAGGCAAAAAGTGCCGCGCCGTTATAACCGATATGAATCAGCCCTTAGGAAAAGCGGTCGGAAATGCACTTGAGGTTATAGAAGCTGTCGAGGTATTAAAGGGCAGAGAAAAGGGAAGACTTTATGAGCTTTGCATGGTTTTGGCGGCTAATATGCTGGAGCTTGCCGGAAAGGGCTCCTTACAGGAGTGCAGAGCGTTTGCAGAAAACGCGGTTGAATGCGGAGACGCTTTAAGAATATTTAAAAAGATGATCTCGGCTCAGGGGGGCGACGCGGGATTTATAAATAATTATTCATTACTTCCTGAAGCGAAGCATAAAATAGAAATAAAAGCTAAGGAAAGCGGTTATATCGCTGAAATTGACAGTGAGGGAATCGGTTTTGTATCTCTTCTCACAGGCGCGGGACGCACAGGCAAGGATGACGCTATTGATTATTCCGCCGGATTGATTATAAATTTCGGTCTTGGAGATTATGCCGAAAAGGACAGCGTTTTAATGACGCTTTATTCTAACGATAAAAATAAGCTGGAGGAAGCCGCCCGAAGAGCTGAAAATATTTTCAGGTTGACTGACAGGCCAACAGATCAGCCTCCTCTTATATATTCCGTTATATAAAAAGTATTTATTAATTTGTTTATTATTACTATTGACATAATTCAGGATTCAGTATAAAATTATTATAAGATTTTTAATATGGAGGAAAAATTATGCAGAAAACTAAAATTGGTATTTCAGTAGGCGTTATGGGAGCAGTCATGTATTTTGCGTCGCTTTTCGGGGGATATATACCAATGCTTTTACTGGCAGGCTACATTTTTTTGAAGGAGGAAAATATATGGCTGAGAAAGGCCGCTTTCAAGGCTGTGGCGCTGATGCTGGTATTTTCCGCCTGCGGAGCGGTTATAAGCTCAGTTAATGATATTCTGGGCATATTCAACAGCCTGTTTGATTGGAGCTTGGAAATACCTCTTGAACTGGATTATGTACTTAGCAGAATTATTGATCTTGTCAAAGTAATTATGTTTGCTGTATTAGGCTTTAGGGCGTTCAGCCAGGGAGACGTTGCAATTTCAACTATTGACAAGGCGATCAGTGTGGATTCTGCGGGAAATAATAAATAATATTTGATATTTAAAAGGAGAAAATTGAAATGGGTTTTTTAGATAAGCTTAAGAGCACTGCCGGAAACGCTATGGCTGCGGCAAGCGACGCCGCCAGAAACGTTCAGGATAAGGGAAAGGAAATGACTGAAAAGGCCAGGCTCAATAAGGCGATAAAAAATGAAGAGTCTAAAATTAATAATCTATATATATATATCGGTCAGAAGTTTTTTAATGAAAATAACTCTGCTCCGGCGGGCTATGAGGATCCGTTTAACGGAATAAATAATGCTAAAGCCGAGATTGAAAGGCTTAAGAAGGAGCTTGACAGTATGAACGCTTCTTCTAATTGTCCGCAGTGCGGAGCAAAAATAAATCCGGGGCAGCCGTTCTGTCAGTGCTGCGGCTCAAAGCTTACTTCGGATTCTTCTTCGGCTCCGGAGGATAATAATATTTCTGCTGAGGCAGCTCCTGTTCAGTCTCAACAGACCTCCGAACAGACTTCTCAGCCGGAGGCTGCCGCTGAAAATAATGAAGAATAATGCGGCTGATTATAGTATGAAAAAACGCGGACCTTTAGTTAGTGTCCGCGTTTTTGATTTATAAAAGCAGGACGATATACGTCCTGCTTATTCATTGAATATACGATCCCATCTTTCCTCAGGGGTTCCGGTATATATAAGGTATTTTGCAACGTTTATAGCGTCATATAAATCAACCTGACCGTTCAGGTCGGTATCGGACATGGCGAAGCCCAGAGAATCCAGATAGCCCTCCTTGGGTTTGTTTATAAGATATTTGGATATTTCAATAGCGTCATAAAGCGATACGTTGCCGCTTTCGTCCGCGTCGCCCCTTACGCCTATTCCCACAGGAATAACAGCGGCAATTTTATTTCCGGAAGTAATATTCACCTTGAAGGGAGTTGTTTCATTATTTATCAGTTCATTTTCGCCGGCGCTGAAATCTATAATTGAAAGGGCGCCGTAATTAAAATACAGAACCGATGAAATAACCGAAACAGAACAAGCTAATATTTTTATAAATCTGTTTGTTTTCATCTAATTACCTCCTGAATCTGATTATATTATATAATAACATTCTTTGCCCTAACTGTCAAATTTACTGTTATTATAATATTTTCTGAAATCAGGACCGTTTAAGTTTATTTCCTCGGAAAATTAAATGTTCATTTACTGTGTATAAAAAATACGTCGTATGGTATTGTAAATTAATATAAATATGGTTATATCTGCATAAATTTTCTATTTATAAAGCGTTAAATTTTCTTGACATATAGGTGGAAATTATATATAATTATATTGAAAGAAAGTAGCTAAATACTTTTCTGAGAGATTATTTTAATCCAAAAGGAGAATTATTAAATGAAATTAAAAAGAATACTTGCCGCTCTGGCAGCTATGACCATGATGGCTGCGTTTACAGCCTGCGGCGGCGGAGATTCGGACAAATCAGGCTCCGAGTCAAGAACAAAATCTGAAGACGATGTCAAGATTTCTGCTGACGCTTCTATTAATGAAGGCGATCCTGACATTAAAGGACAGACTATAAGCTGGCTCAGCTATTATGACGTTAACCCGACAGGCAATGACGACCGTTCTATCGCGCTTACGCTTTTTGAGGACGTTTACGGAGCTAAGGTTGAATGGATTTCAACAACCTATGAAACAAAATATGACGATTTAGCAAACAGACTTCTCGGCGGAGATCCTGTAGATATGTTCCCTTATGAATGGGACGCTGTTCCAAACGGCGTTTATAAAAATCAGTATCAGCCATTAGACGATTACATTGATCTTGAAGACGAGCTGTGGGCTGATGTAAAGGGCTTGGCTGATAAGATGGAATACAAGGGCGCTCATTATGTAGTACCTTATTGCATAAGCGATCCCGTTTGCATTATTTACAGCAGACAAATGATGGAGGACGAAGGTTTGGACGATCCATATGAGCTTTATCAGAAGGGCGAATGGGATTGGGACGCTTTCATGTCCACAAACAATGTAATGAATCCTGAAATAGAGCAGGCAGAGCTTATTCTTGAAGAAATCGCTAAAACAAACCTTTATGATACCGCATGGCACAGCTTCTTCCCGGACGACGGTTCAGTTCTTTTCTACGGAATGGCTCCATGGGCGCTTTCAGAATCTAACGGAAAGAACCCCGACGGAGATATATTCCTCGTTCCATTCCCTAAAATGCCTGGATCAGACGAGTACTTCCTGTGCACATCGTTCGGCGCTAAGATGCTTGTAGCAAATTCAGATAAGGGCGACGCGGTTGCGGCATATATCAAGTGTGAAAGAATCGCGGCTACAGACGAGCAGTATACCTCGGCGGCAAGAGAAAAGGCTTTAATTCCGACAGTTAATGCCAGCGGCGAAAAGACAAAGTACATAACCGAGGAGCAGTGGGATATGTGGCAGTCACTTATGGATCCTGCAAATGTAACTCCTGTTTTCGATTTCGGCTACGGAATGGGCTCGAGAATGACTGACGAAACATACGATTACAACACCAGAGGCGTTATGAAGAACCTTACCGACGCTCTTATAACAAAATATGAAGGCGCGCCGTCCTCATGGGCAGAGCTTCGCGATTCATGGAAGGCTGTTATAGACGAAGAAATAGCGAAATATAATTGATATGTTTTTTAAGGGAACGCTTATGCGTTCCCTTTCTGACGTATAAAAAAGTTTTTTTAACCCTTGATTTTTCAAGCATAATGTGGTATAATATGAAATAGTATGTATAAAGTATGCTCAAGACCGGAAATTTCCGGTCTTTCTTATTGCGGCATAAAAATGGGCCGCCGCTTGGGTCAAAGCATGGGTTAAAACTTTCAGGAGATTTCGGCAGGAGAATATAAACTATGAAGATAAAAAAATTCGGTCCCACAGAGCAGACCGTTTATGAGCTTGTAAAGAACGAGGCGGAACGTCAGGGCTTGAGGATATGGGATATTCGCTTTGAAAAGGAGGGCGCAGGCTGGTACCTCCGTATTTTTATTGACAAGGACGGCGGAGTCGGAATAGAGGATTGTGAAAATCTGACCAAGCCGGTCAACAGGCTTCTTGACGAAGCTGATCCCATTCCGCAAAGCTATATACTCGAGGTCGGCTCCACCGGACTTGAACGTGAGCTTATTCGCGAATCACACTTTATAGCCGGAACAGGCCTTCCGGTAAGGGTGAGAGCAATAAGGGATTTTGGCGGCGAGAAGGAAATCGTCGGCATACTCGCGGACTTTGACAAGGAAAAAATTACTATCGCTTTTCCGGGAGAGAACGACGGCGAGGAAGACGTCTGCGGCGAATTAACCCTTAAGGATATTGCGTATGTAAGGCTTTACGAGGAGTTTGAAGATTTATTATAAACAGTATATAATTTAAACGGAGGAATTTGTAAAAATGAACAGCGGTTTTTTTGAAGCATTGTCGCTTCTGGGCGATGAAAACAGTGTTGAAACAGAAATATTGGTGGAAAAGGTTAAGTCTGCATTGCTGAAGGCAATCAGAAAGGCATATCCGGACTGTGAGGACAATATCAGAGTAGATATTGATCCGGCTAATAAAAAGCTGGAAATGTATCTTATCAAGACTGTTGTAGATGATGAACCGATCGATTATAATGAGATTAATATTGACGAGGCAAGAACTATCGATCCGAACGCTTATCTGACGCCGCTAAATTCGGCAGAGCGGCGGCGCAGTCGGCAAAGCAGTCCATAAAAGGCGATTTAAGGGAGATTAATCGTGAAAATATACTTAGTCAATTTCAGGACAAGGAAAACGAATGCATAACCGCTAAGGTTTCTCAGGTAGAGCCGGGCAGCGGTACGGTAACGGTAGTTTATGACAAAACAGAGCTTTATCTTTTCAGAAACGAACAAATTCCCGGAGAACATCTCAAAGAGGGGGATCAGGTAAAGGTTTACGTTACCGGCATCGTAAATAAATCGAAAAAACCTATAATTAAAATCTCAAGGGCTCACAGGGATCTTGTAAAGCGTCTTTTCGAGCTTGAGGTTCCGGAAATTTATGACGGAATAGTTGAGATAAAGTCAATATCAAGAGAAGCGGGTTCAAGAACGAAGGTTGCCGTATGGTCAAAGGATGAAAACGTTGACGCTGTAGGCGCATGTATCGGACCTAAAAGGTCAAGAATACAGGCGGTGGTGGACGAATTAAACGGCGAGAAAATAGATATTATTAATTACAGCGAGGATCCGGCTGAATTCATAGCGAAATCTCTTGCGCCCGCTAAGGTGATCAGCGTTACGGTATCAGACGGGGAATTGAAGGAATGCAGGGTTGTGGTTCCGAACGACCAGCTTTCGCTCGCTATCGGCAACAGAGGTCAGAACGCCAAGCTTGCCGCAAAGCTGACCGGTTATAAAATTGATATAAAGCCTGAATTTGAGATACCTATAAAGGGTTTGGACAGATACGATTCTTCAAGGCAGGATGACGATATGGTATTAACAGACGATTCGGCTGAACAATAATATTTCTGCGGAGGCCAAAATATGAAAACAAAAAAAATACCGATGCGAATGTGTTTAGGCTGTAATGAAATGAAAAGCAAGCGGGATATGATAAGGGTTGTAAAAGCTCCGTCAGGCGAGGTTTCTCTGGATTTTACGGGGAAAAAATCCGGAAGAGGCGCGTATGTCTGTAAAAATATCGAATGCTTCCGTAAAGCCAGAAAGGCAAGGCGTTTTGAAAAGTCGTTATCCTGCATGATAGAGGAATCGGTTTTTGAGGAGATGGAAAATGAACTCACAGCAGAAAATAATTAATCTTCTTACAATATGCAGGAAAGCCGGCAAGTTAGTAATAGGCTTCGACGCTGTCAAGGAAGCGGTTTACGGCGGAAATGCGTCATGCGTTATTACGGCGAGCGATATTTCTGTAAAGACTTTAAAGGAAGTAAAGTTTTTCTGTAATAACTCCGCTGTGGATGTAGTTTATTCCGGATTGGACTCCGTCGGGAAAAAGGTTGTGGTCGCCGCGGTCTGCGATTATGGATTCGCCGTGAAATTCAAGTCGCTGGGGACGGTTGCGGGACCGCACAGAGGAAGAAAAAGAAAAAACGGCGGAAATAACAGTGAGTGATGAGCTTGCGTTTATATAGATCATATAATAAACTTTTAAGAACATATAGGAGGTTTCGCCTATGACGAAAAAAGTAAAGCTTGCAGAGGCTGCAAAGGACCTTAAAATAGAAAATCAGGAGCTTATAGATTTTCTTGAAAAATATGACGGGACAAAAAGAAAAAATACGACAGCCTTGACAGATGAGGAAATGAATATTATTTTAGAAAACTATTCACAGAAGAATCAGGTTGAAAGCTTTGACGATTACTTTGAATCTAAGAATAAACCGTTAAAATCAGACGCGGAAAAGGAAGAGGAAAAGTCCGTCAAAAAGGAAACGGTAAAAAAAGCCGCTTCTAAGCCTAAAAATACTAGGAGCGCGAAAACAGCAAATCCGGAACCGGTTCAGGCTAAAAAGGAACCGGCAAGGAAAGAAAGCGCCAAGACCGACCTTAAACCTGTCAAAACAGAATCAGATAATATAAAGGCGGAGCAGAATAAAAAGAACGCCAGACAGCCGGCTAAAGCGCAGAAGCACGGCGAAAGACAGAAGCTGGGAACCAATATGTCGTCGAGCGTGGACACAACAGTCGCCAATAACCGCAGGACAATTGACACCAGAGGCTCTTATGTTAATCTGGATAAATACAATGAGCGCTATGAACAGATAGCTCCGACCGGCGGCAAGCATCATAAGGATAATTATTCCAAAAAGCAGAAAATCAATCAGAAATCGGCTCAGAGGAATAAAAATAAATATTCAAGCAAAAAGGAAACGGAGTCTGATAGACTTCGCCGTATACAACTGGAAAAGGCCAGAAACCAGCAGCTTAAAATCATGATACCCGATGAGATAACCGTGGGAGAGCTTGCGGCAAGGCTTAAGGCGACTGCTACGCAGGTTATCAAAAAGCTTATGGGACTCGGCGTTATGGCTACGATTAACGAAGTGATTGATTATGATACCGCGGCGCTTGTAGCAGACGAAATGGGCGCTAAGGTAGAAAAGGAAGTTATTGTTACTATTGAAGAGCGTCTTATCGACAACAGTGACGATAATGACAATAATACGGAGGAAAGAAGCCCTGTGGTTGTAGTTATGGGACATGTAGACCACGGTAAAACATCGCTTCTCGACAGAATCAGACACGCGAACGTTACAGCCTCGGAGGCTGGTGGAATCACACAGCATATCGGAGCTTATCAGGTTAAGGTGCAGGAAAAGACTATAACCTTCCTCGACACTCCCGGTCATGAAGCTTTCACCTCAATGAGAGCCAGAGGCGCGGACATTACAGATATCGCTATCCTTGTAGTTGCCGCCGACGACGGCATTATGCCTCAGACAATTGAATCTATAAATCATGCGAAAGCGGCCGACGTATCTATAATAGTAGCTGTCAATAAGATGGACAAAGAAGGAGCCAATGTAGACAGAATCAAGCAGGAGCTGACTGAACACGGTCTTGTCGTTGAGGAATGGGGCGGAGACGTTATGTGCGTTCCTGTTTCTGCAAAAACGGGAGACGGCATTAAAGAACTGCTTGAGGACGTACTTCTCATAGCAGAAATGAAGGAGCTTAAGGCTAATCCAGACAGGCTTGCTAAGGGCGCCGTTATAGAAGCAAGACTCGACAAGGGAAGAGGACCTGTCGCTACGCTTTTGGTGCAGAACGGAACGCTTCATACGGGAGACGTAATAATTGCGGGCACGTCTGTCGGCAAGGTTAGAGTTATGACGGATCATAAGGGCGATAAAATTGATTCGGCAGGACCTTCTGTGCCGGTTGAAATAACAGGACTTGCCGAGGTTCCAAGCGCAGGAGATACCTTCAATGCCGTTGAGGATGAAAAGCTTGCCAGAGAGCTTGTTGAACAGAGAAAGCACGAGGCAAAGCAGGAGCAGTTTAAGTCCTATCAGAAGGTTACCTTAGATAATCTGTTCAGTCAGATAGAGCAGGGAGAGGTTAAGGAACTGCCTATTATTGTAAAGGCGGACGTTCAGGGTTCGGTTGAAGCGGTTAAGCAGTCACTTGAAAAGCTTTCAAATGAAGAGGTTAGAGTAAAGGTGATTCACGGCGGCGTAGGAGCGGTTTCGGAAAGCGATATTATGCTGGCGGAGGCGTCCGGAGCTATAATTGTCGGATTTAACGTGCGCCCCGATCCTGTTGCCGAGGAAAATGCAAAGCGCGACGGCGTTGATATAAGGCTTTACAGAATAATTTACGACGCAATAGAAGAAATCGGTACCGCTATGAAGGGAATGCTGTCGCCTAAGTTCAGAGAGGCGGTTCTCGGAAAAGCTGAGGTAAGACAGGTTTATAAAATTTCAAATGTCGGCGCTGTCGCAGGTTCTTATGTCATAGACGGCAAAATAACAAGGTCCTGCGAAATCAGAGTTGTACGCGACGGTATCGTTATTGCCGAAGACAAGATAGATTCGCTTAAGCGCTTCAAGGACGATGTAAAGGAAGTCGCAAAGGGCTATGAATGCGGAATAAGTCTTGAACGTTTTGCAGATATTAAGGAAGGCGATATCCTTGAAGGCTTTATTATGGAGGAATATACTGAATAAGCTTTTTTAGTAGATATTATGCCGGAATAACTTATTCGGAGGTAGCATATGTCCAGTTTCAAGGTAGGAAGAATGTCTGAGGACATTAAACGCGAGCTGACCGATATTCTAAGAGATATCAAGGATCCCAGAGTGGACCGGATGCTGACGGTAGTCAGAGTCGATCTTTCAAACGACCTTTCTCACTGCAAGGTATATGTGTCTTGCTTTGAGGGCATTGAAAAGGCTGAGAAGTCGGTCGAGGGTCTTACAAGCGCGGCGGGATTTATAAAAAGAGAGCTTTTTCATAGGCTTCATATGAGAAAATGCCCGGATTTAAAGTTTATTGCTGACGATTCCATCGCTCACAGTGCAGAGATTAACCAAAAGCTTAAAGAGCTTTGAGGATATGATTTATTAGGAAGTGAAAATATGAAGATAGATTTTAATGAAGCGGCAGGGCTTTTGAAAAATTGCGGAAACGCATATATTCTTATTCATCAGAGCCCAGACGGCGACTGTACCGGCTCGGGCGCCGCGCTTTACCACATATTGAAATATATGGGAAAAAAAGCAAAAATCATATGCTCTGACGAAATACCAAAGAGGTATGGATTTATAACTGACGGATATACCGACGAGGATTTTGAACCTGAGTTTATTATAGCCTCGGATGTAGCCGATATAAATCTTCTTGGAAGATACAAGGAGATTTACGGCGGAAGAGTTGATTTATGCATAGATCACCATATTTCTAATACGGATTACGCTGAAAAAACTCTTGTATGCCCCGACGCGTCGGCAACCTGCGAGGTGGTTTTCGAGCTTATGGAAATGCTCGGCGTACCCTTGACGGAAGATATTACAAAATGCATATATACGGGAATTGCAACCGATACAGGCTGCTTTAAGTATGAAAACACTACTGCAAGATGTCACGAGATAGTAGCTGAGCTGAAAAGGACGTTCGATATTGGATACGCTAAAATAAACCGAGAAATGTTCGAGGTAAAGAGCAGGGGAAGAATAAAGATAGAGAGAGCCGTAACCGATATAATGGAATATTATCTCGACGACCGCTGCACTATGATCTGTGTTACTACTGAAATTCTTGACAAGTGGGGAGTTGATTCCTCAGAGCTTGAAGGTCTTGCCGGAATTCCTTTACAGGTTGAGGGAGTAGAGGTTGGAGTCACAATAAAGCAGAGAGATGAAAACAGCTATAAAATATCAATGCGTTCCGCTAACGAAGTAAACGTGTCGGATATTTGCGCTTCATTAGGGGGAGGCGGACATGTCAAGGCGGCAGGCTGTCTGCTTTACGGTACGATAGACGAGGTCAAGAGGAAAATAGTGGACGCTGTTGCAGAAGGAATTAAAAAATGCAGTTAAACGGCATAATCTGCATAAATAAGCCGGAGGGCTTTACCTCTTTTGATGTAATAGCTAAAATGAGGGGTATCCTTAAAATGAAGCGTCTTGGACATTCCGGAACTCTTGATCCGATGGCAACAGGAGTTCTTCCGGTCTTTGCCGGAAACGCTACTAAAGCGGTTAGTATTATCCCGCATACCGGAAAGAGCTATATTGCGGGCTTTAGGCTTGGGGCTGTAACCGACACACAGGATATTACCGGAAAAATCTTATCTGAAACGAAAGCAGAGGTTTCACTTCGCCGGATAGAGGAGGCGGCCGACTCTTTTTTAGGCGAGTTAAGTCAGATACCGCCTATGTATTCGGCAGTGTCTGTCGGCGGGAAAAGGCTTTACGAGCTTGCCAGAAAAGGCGTCGAGATAGAGCGTAAGGCGAGACGGATAACCGTCAGCTCTTTTGAAATAGCCGATTATGATGAAAAAACCTCTGAAGGAAGGATATCCATAGCCTGTTCCGGAGGAACTTATGTAAGAACTCTTATTCATGACCTCGGACAAAAACTGGGCTGCGGCGCGGTAATGACAAGTCTTGTAAGAACATGCTCTAACGGATTTAAGCTTGAGGATTGCATTACGCTTGGGGAGCTTGAAGCGTTAAGGGATAATGGCGGACTTAAGAACGCCGTTATTTCTGTTGAAAAGCTTTTTGCCGATATGCCGGCAATTTATCTGAACGAGCTGAAAACTAAGCTGTATAAAAACGGGGTGAAGCTTCGCCTTGACAGGCTCGAAGGCTTTGACGGAAAAGAGCGTTATAGAATTTATTCATATAGAAAGGAATTTATGGGACTTGCCTTTGCCGATTTTGACAATAACGAGCTTAGGGTTTTGAAAAACCTTTATCAGGACGGTGACTGTTAAAATGATTGATATAACCGGCGGATCAATGAAAAGCAAGGCGGCCGTTGCTCTTGGGATATTCGACGGCGTTCACTGCGGCCACAGAAAAATTATAAAAGCCGCCGTAGATTATTCTAAAAAGGGCTTGACTCCGGCAGTTTTTACATTTCCGGCTGACGGAATAAGCTATAAGCACGGAAAACCGTATGAGTTTATTTACGGGAACAGACAGAAAATTGATATACTTAGCAGACTGGGAGCAGAATACATTTATTCGCCTGATATAAGCGATGTATTTGAGATGAGCGGTGAAGAATTCGCTGAAAAAATACTTGCCGGAAAAATGAACGCGGAAGCGGTCGTATGCGGTGAAAACTTTCGTTTCGGAAGAGGGGCCGCCTGCGGCGTATGCGAGCTTGAGAGCTTT
>OHRL01001024.1_pt1 | contig 17353 bp, 28 predicted proteins | sample 1578331 | NCBI WGS metagenome assembly OHRL01 (sample SAMEA3879608, study PRJEB24766) | human gut metagenome | biome: human-associated habitat; feature: feces | place: USA | collected 1985/1987
CAAAAAGAAACAAATGGCATATCAGCAAACACAAGTTTTTGGAATTAAAGCATTTCTGTCTGCAATATCCTGAATGGCATAAGTTATATTTGGAATTATCTCTAAGGGGATACACTGCAGCATCGGGAAATGAGATAAAATGTTGTAATCTTAATGACAATGTTGGTGATGCTGCCATAGAGATGTATTACATTTCAAAGAAAATGGACTTAATAAAAGAGGTTGCATATAGAACAGACCCTATATTAGGCGGTTATATTTTCAAAGCTGTTACAAATGGGTATCCGTTCACTTATTTAAAAACTATATTAGAGATACCTTGTGAACGTGATATGTATTACGATAGATATAGGAAGTTTTTCTGGCTGCTGTCACATAAACGATAACGCGTAGAAAACATTGCCTATAATGAAGCGCATTAACAGCTTATTATAGGAGGAAATTATTATGCCAGAAGAATTAAAAATGATTATTACAAAACATATTTACAATAGTTTAAAAGAACGAATAAGAGCGGGAATTTATGTAGTAGCAAATGATAAGTATGGCTTGATAGTCGATATTAAACATGACGGATTCAAATTCAAATATTATTATAGCGATTATCACAGCGAATCATTTGCAGATTACATAAGAACCGGCAAAGACATTCTTTGGATTGTGAATGAAGTGATAGGAATGTACAAAGGCGCAATATTGAATAAGTATTTTATAAGTTAATGAATTATAGGACTCGGAGAAATCTGGGTCTTATATTTTGTCCCTACACAGTACCCTATAAATCATTATATTTTTGTATCATTAAATTCGCGAAAAAAACAAGGACTAATATGAGAGAACAGCGGTTCGTAATATTAATAACTTACGGCACCTATAGGGTTAGTAACGCGTAATGGCGGGGTTGATAAAATGAGCTGTTCTTATTTTTTTTTTGTTTTTTAAGGAGGTGAACACATGGGCACAACAATAATCATAGTGTTAATTGCAATGGCTTTATCTTTTGCCGTAGGAGCCGTTACAGTATCTATATATGATGATATGCATTGCAAAACACATCACGTAGGAAGTTTGAATTATCAGAAAAATCCAAATGGAAGTTATATTTATTGGATTGCATTTGACAATGAGAAAGCTATGGAGTCGTTGAATGATTACAAAGAGATAATTTTAGATGTGTCAGAGGCGCGGTAAAAACATGGCCTATAATGATACATATTAACACAACACAGAAAGGAGAATCACTATGAGTGAGGAAAATTACACAGTTGAGGAGAGATTGGAGGACGCTCTGAGTAATCAAATAGCAGAGTTGGGCAATGTCGAACCAGGTAGCGATGAGTATACCAATATTTCAAGAGCAATTACAGACCTGTATAAGGTGCGTAATGAACAGCAGAAAATTGAGTCTGATTATGCGTTAGCAACAGAGTCGCAGGCAATTGACAGGGAGAAGATTGCTGCAGATTCAGAAGCAAAGGCAAAGCAGGCTAAAGTGGATACTGTTGGACACGCAGTAAATGCAGGAAAAACTATTGGAGTAGGATTACTTACAGCAGGATTAACAATGTTGACAATGGCATTTGAGAACGATGGACATATTCCAGGACTTTCAGCAGCAAGCAGAGTACTTACAAAGTTCAAGATTCTGTAAAAAAGTTAAGAAATCAAAGTAAAGGGTCGTGTATAATACATGGCCTTTTCGCGAAAATTACAACTCATAATATGAGAACAATCAACACGATTATTTAAGGAGAAAATATTATGAGTAGAGTAAAATATTATGGTGAACACGTGATGATGGCTTATGCAGACAGTATGAGCAAGAAATCAGTAATCACTACAATGACAAACGCTATTATCACATTAGTGGTAGTAATGGTAGTTGAAGGCTTAAAGGAGCTCTAATTACAAGGGCTCTTTTTTTCGCGTAGAAAACATAGATTAATATGAGATACTTGTAAACCAATTTGAAAGGAGAAAATGATATGATAATGACACAAACTTTAATGTTATGTGACAATGGCAGTGTTGACAAGATATGGGAAGCATATTATAAGGTAAAGGATTTTTTATTTAAGAAATCGAAACTAGATGAGATTAATAGATTTGGATATTTTTCATTTACAACGGAAGACGATCGAGAAATCAAATTTAGTGACAGCGGAACAATAAAGAACCCAGAAAACTTAAAATTGATGCTTAACAATGTTGAGCTGGTATTAAAGACACAAAAACTTAAAAATTATTATTGTAGTGCAGAAATAAGAATTGAAAAGTAGCTTGTATAGGACTCAGAGAAATCTGGGTCTTATATTTTTTCGCGAAAATTACAAGTACTAATATGACACAAATAAATACAATTTTTATGGAGGAAACTATTATGAGAAGAACAATTTATTTAGTATTAACAGCAATGGCAGTTATGATGTTATTATGTGGATGCGGAAGCAAAACTGAAACCACTGAAACAAATCAGACTACAGAAGTTGAACAGCAGGAAGTTAAAAACATTAACAATGATGTAAATGACTTTATAGACGATTGGTCAGAAGACATTGAAGCAATGTATATTCTTGAAGCATTAAGACAAACGTTCGGAGAGGACTTTGATATTAATGAAGCAGAAGACATTACTAGAGATGGATCTGAATGGATTATCTATAATAATCAAATAGTCAGCGTTGAGTATATAAATAACCTGGCAGACAACCTTATGCAGAATGAAATGTAACAGTGATAGCAGTGATGCAACTGCATACATATAAGGACAGCTTAACTGCTGTTCTTTTTTTTTCGCGTAGAAAACATAGATTAATATGAGAAAAAAGTACTATATTTAAGGAGGAAATATTATGAATAAATTTTATGAGGTAATTGGATTAGATGGATTAAACAAGGATGGTTTGAGAGATGATATTATTCATTACACAACATTTGATGAGAATGGAGTGCATGAAAGATACGTCATCAGATTAAATCCTATTGAGGCATTTACTATGAAGATGAGATTGCTGAAATTTAATCTAAAGTATGACACAAGAATTGGACTTATTCCAGCGTAAGGGGCTTTACAGCTCCTTATACTTTTTGCCATCTATGAGATACCATTATAATAAGCCTCAATTATATTTTAATAGATATGGCATTACATATGAATGCAATCATCCAGTATATAGTAAATGCACTTTATATTTAGCGAATAATAAGGGATTATCTGTTATTCAGCAACGCTATAATTCCGAGGACAAATCAACAACTTGGACAGAGCTAGACCCATGGCTTGTTGACGATATTTATACTCAGGTTGGATTCAAAGATTATTTTGAAAAGCATGCGGGACCTCCACAGAATAATATTTATCCAACAGTTACTATAAGACAAATTATGTGGGCACTTAAGATGAAACCACTAAAACGACAGCCATGGGAAACGACATTTGACAAGTGTCCTATTTAAAATTCGCGTAGAAAACATGGACTATAGTGAAAAGGAGGTGAAATATATGAATTATATTTTTGCGGGCCTTTTAATCGGATTCGCATTATTGCTAATCTGTGGAGGCAACAATAATAAATAATTATATCCACCACAACAGTAGAGCTTGAGAAATCAGGTTCTACTTTTTTCTTTTTCGCGCAGAAAACATGGACTAATATGACACAGTAAATACAATTTTTATGGAGGTATCGATATGATTAAAGCTTATAAGAACTTTTGGGCAAGTTACAATAATGAGGTATATTCAGTGTACAAAAAATGGAAAAGCAAACACAAATTAGGGTTGGCGATTATATATGTAAGTATATTTACTATACCTTGGATTGGAGGCTACGCAATTTATAAAGCGAGAGATTGGTATTATTCAAGAAATAATAAAGAAATGTCAGAGGAGGAGTCCTAACAAGGGCTCTTTCTTTTTCGCGGTAAAAACATAGACTATAGTGAAAAGAAAAACAGTTCCAGCTGGTATAACGTTATGATCAATAATGCATCTGGATTTAAGTAGCATGGGATCTATCAACACATAATGTGTAGACGTAAGGGCTCGAGATAGAAAACAGCGTTATACTCTTCTTACATAGATTGAGTCAGCAATGACTCTTTCTTTTCTTTTTTTTCGCGGTAAAAACATGGACTATAGTGAAAAGGAGGTAAGCGATATGATTACATTAACGATATTAGTAATTATAGCAATTGTTATTTTAGCAATAATATTAGCTATAGCATCAGTCGGAGTGGCAGGTATTATAGGAGTACTATTAGCTTTTAGTGATGTTATAATTGCAGGATTAGTAATTTACGGAATTGTAAAGCTTATACAGCATTTTAGAAAAAAGTAAATAATTAGAGACTTAGAAAAATCTAGGTCTCTATGTTTTGTGAATTGAAAGGAGATTAACAATATGTGTAAAAGAGAAATGACATTAGGAGAAGAAATTATTGGATTATCAACAAGAGGGATTGACACACCTACAGTAGAAAGAATGTACAGAAAGTATATTGAAATGGCTGCTGATAAAGAGTCAAAAGAAGCTATGAGAGCGTATTGCATTAATGATGAACTTGCAATTGAAGAATTTATTAATGCAATATTCGGAGTACCTGCAAAGTCTGACTTAAAAGATGCTGAGGTAGGAGATAAGACAACAATTAAGTTGAATGGATTGGGAGAATTTGCAGCAACAGTACACAAGGTTACGGACGATAAGGTTATGCTTATTTTCGATGATTATGTAGCTGAGAGACCTATGAATGAGTCAGGCACAAATACGGGCGGATTTGAAGACTCTGATTTGAATAAATGGTTACATACAGAGTTCGTAAAGGCATTACCTTATTCAATTAAGGCAGGACTTGCTGATGTAACTATTCCGACAGTAGGTGAGATGTTTGGCTGGGACGACGAGTGGGATAGAAATCACTTTGAGGCTGATAATGACAAACAGCTTCCACTTATGAAGCAGAGACGCAATCGAGTTGCTTATTATAACAATGAGTGTGAGTGTGGATGGCTCCGTAATGCTACCAAGAAAGAATTTTCTACGGCTTGTTTCGCTCGTGTGAACGGTAATGGCCGTGCGTACTACGACGGCGCTTCGGGCTCTGTTGGGGTTCGTCCGGAAATCTGGTTGGTTAAGTGATAATTTCTCGCGCAGAAAACATGGACTAAGATGAAAGGAGGTAAACGTAATGAACAAAAAAGATATTTTACGTTATGTAGCAATTGGGTTACTTGGAGCACTTACAGCTCTATCAACTCAGATTAACAATGAGAGTAAAATAGAAAAAGAGGTTACAAAACGTTTAGCAAAGAAAGAGGAGTCTTAACAGGCTCTTCTTATTTTTCGCGTAAAAAACACGGACTATAGTGAGAAGCTTATTAATTAGAATTATTTAAGGAGGTACTTAATATGAGCAAAATTACAGAAGCAGCAACGGAACTAATGGCAGCAACTTATGCAGTGCACCATGATGAATACAATAAAGGAATTATTGACGGTACATTAGGAATGGTTGGAGGCGTGTTAGTAGGACTTGCAATTGCAGATGTTATGGCAATAGTAGGAACTTACGTAAAGAATAAACAATAGCTTACATGGGGACTTAGAGAAATCTAGGTCTCTTATTTTTATATTTAAGGAGGAATCATATTATGACACCAATTGAAACAAAAGTAGTAGTAAGTGCATTTGACTCAGTAGCAAAGACTTTATATAGGCACAGAAAATGCATCAAGATGCTTGGTCTTGCATTTTTAGCGTCAACAGGTCTCCATTTTATTACCCAGCAGGAAGTAAAGGAGTTGAACATGCGCATCGAAGACCTTGAAAGGAGATTAAACCATGATTCAGAGGATAAAGAGTCTTGCGAAGACTGCAATTAATTTTACAAGAGCAAATAGCTCAACGATATTATCAGGTATTGCCGTGGCTGGAGTGTTCACTACTGCATTTCTTGTCGGAGAAGCAACGCCAAAAGCAATGACTCTTATAGCTGATGCCGAGGAACAGAAAGCAAAGTCAATTACACCAATGAACAAACCGGGCGAAAATGTGGTTGAGAGAACCGAGCTTACAGTTTGGGAGTCTATGAAAGCAACATGGAAATGCTATATTCCAGCTATATTATCTGGAGGATTGACAGTTGCATGCATCATAGGAGCAAATAACATTTCTCATAAAAAGGAAGTAGCTCTGACAGCAGCATGCAAGCTTACAGAGTCTGCATTTTCTGATTATAAGGCAAAAGCTGCTCAGATAATCGGAGAAGAGAAAGAACGCGAGATACAAAAAGCGGTAAATGAGGATAATTTGAAGAAACAACCGCAGCAGCCTATATCAACAAGTATCATAATTAATGGTAGTGACGAATGCGAATTCTTCGAAGCCGTGTCGCAAAGGAAATTCATGAGCACCGTAAATAAAATAGAAAAGGCTCGCAATGATATGAACTTTGACATGACGTACGGAAACGAGTATTACAAGTCATTTAATGAATGGCTTGACGCTATTGGCGTAGAACCAGTACCATACGGTGATGATATGGGATTTTCTGCAGAACGCGGTATGATAGATACTCGTATTGATTCATATGTAGACCCAGATACCATGAAACCAACTATGATATTGGACTATGGAGCAAGACCTGTACATAATTACGACAGATAATTCGCGAGAAAAACATTGCCTATTATAGGATAAAAAAGAAAGGAGATAATTATTATGTCAAACAACAATCAGGAAGTTAAGGAAGTAACAATGGACGAACTGGAAAGATTCGACGATGAGATTGTAGAAACGGAGGAAACAGAAATGAATGACAAAGTTAGTGTAGTAGCAAAGATCAAAGCAGCAGCGGAGAAACATCCAAAGATTGCAAAAGCGGCTAAGGTAGCTGGAGTTGCAGTATTAGGTGTTGTAGCCGGAGCACTTGGATACAAGAAACTTACTAATAAGGATTACGTTGATGTGGACTTCATTGACACACCTGTCGATGATTCAGAGGAGCATGGAGAAACTTCAACAGAAGAAAGTAATGACACAACAGTAGACCAGAATTAATTATCAGAAGGGAGACTTAGAGAAATCTAGGTCTCTTATTTTTGTAAAAAGAAAGGAGAGACTAATGTCAGAGTACAAGTCGAATTCTCACAAGTCAAAAACGGCTGAGGCCAAAAAAGAACCTGTGAAAAAAGTTGTTACCGGCAAAGTAATAGCTAAAAATCGTTCACTAGGCCAAAAATTCTCAGACACATTTCTTAGTGAAGATATTTCAAATGTGAAAAACTATGCAGTTAACGAGCTTATAATCCCTGGACTGAAAAATATGTTCTTGGATTGTATGTCAATGCTGCTAAATGGATCGACGCGAAGGAGCTCGTCAGGAAGCAGAACGGGGTCTGTGTTTAATTATGGTGGATATTTCAATTCATCAAGTTCAAGCAAGACCACTGCAGCAAAAACATATTCTTTAAAGAATGACGGTTACAACTACAAAACCATCATATTAGAGAGTAAAGGAGACGCTGAGTATATTCTGGACATGCTTCTTGAGGAGATTGATAGATACCATAGAGCATATGTTTCTGATTTATATCAAATGGTTGATATTACAGGAACATATATTGATACACAATATGGATGGGAGAATCTGTCAGGAGCGAAGATAAAGCGTGTTCCAGAAGGATATTTGCTCGATTTACCTAGAGCATACAAATTGGATTAGGGGTGATATTCTATGAGTTCTATTTCTATTACAGAAATGAGAAAAGCAATAGCTAAAGAATATCCAGATAGCATGAGCTGGCAGGCAAGAGTGTATAAGATGCCAACATACCAGGTTGTAGCTATATTCAAGAAATTTCAGTCTGATGGCAGGTTTGACAAAAAGAAGAAAACTAATAGTCAACCTGTTGAGTTCAGACAGATGACAATATTTGATTATATTTAGGAGGATTAATAATGAACTTATTAGCAAGTATTAAAACAGTCGCTAATTCAACATCATTTGTGTTGAAGAAGCACGCTCCAGAGATTCTTGTAGCCCTTGGAGTAGCAGGAACTATTACAAGTACAGTTCTTGCATGTAAAGCAACACTCAATCTTGAGGGTATTATCGATGATACAAAAGATAATTTAGACAAGGCCAAGAAATTACATAATGGAGAGCTTAAATTAAAGGAAGGAGCGTCATTCGACGACAATGACTACAATAAATTTGTAGCACAGACTTATGCTGGTTGTGCTGGAAGACTTCTCAGAATATACGCTCCATCGATTGTATTAGGTGGATTATCTATAGCAAGCTTTGTTACATCATATAAAATTATGATGAAACGATATATAGCAGTTGGAGCAGCATATGCAACTACTAAGAAGCTCTTTGACGAATATAGAGCTAGAGTTGTAGAAAAGTATGGTGTCGATGAGGATAAGCAGCTTATGCTTGGAACATCAACAATGAAAGTTAAAGAGAAAGTTATTGATGAGGGCTCAGGCAAGGCTAAAACTATCACAAAAGAGATTGAAGTAGCAGGTGATGAGACTCCTCTTGACAGAACACTTACTGTTATATTCTGCAAAGACACTTCTACAGAATGGGTTCCAGATGCTGAATATAATTACTCGAAGTTAATGGGAGAGCAGCAATTAGCAAATTGTGATCTTACAGCAAATGGTCGTGTTATCTTGAATGATGTACGTGATAGATTAGGTTTACCAAAGACAAAAGCAGGTTATCGTTTCGGATGGAAATTTGAGAAAGATAATCCAGATGGTGACAATACCATAGACTTTGGTATTCGTGAGATACATTCTTGGGACAAGGATATTTCACCAGATGTAAAGAACATATTTGATAAAGACAAGTATTGTAATACTCTTTATGCTCTTGAGTTCAATTGTGACGGAGATGTCTGGGAAGATTGGGACCGAGAGCTTAACGAGTGGTAATAAGAAACTACAACTCTACTAGGAGGTGCATATCGGAATGAAATTTAAAAACTTTATATTTGCAGCGGTACTCAGTATTGGCATAATAAAGGGAACCACTGTTAATGCAGAGGAGACGGTAAACTCAAAACTCACGGCCGGAGTTACGAGTATGCTGTCTTCTATTGATTTTACAGCTGAAACAGAACCTATTGATATTTCTGAAAACGAACAAATAGTTGTTGAACAGTCATATGAAGAGCCAGAACCGAATTATATTCAGATTGAATCAACTGCATATACCGGTGACCCATATTGCGCAGATGGGACTAGACCGAGACCTGGTGTATTAGCTGGTAAATCTGAATGGCTTGGCAAATCAGTTGAATTATATGATTGCAACTACAACTATATGGGCGATTACACATTTCACGATACTGGTTACGGACAGAGCACAGGTTGGGGAAGGAGCTCACTTGCAAAAGGAAGACATGTAGGAACTATTGAGGCTGGAGAATGCATTGATATTTATATGGATTCATATTCTGAGTGCATCGACTATGGTAGAAGGACCGTATATTTAGTATGGAAGGAGTAGCCTTATGGGTATTAAAGAAGTAATTATATTTGCAGCAGGATTCGTAGCAGGCGGACTTGTTGTAAACAAATTAGTAGAAAAGAAGTATGAAGATATTTCCAATCAGGAGATAGAATCAGTAAAAGAAGTATATCATAAGAAGTTAGAAGAAGCAGAGAAACCGCAGGAAGAAGCTCCCGATAACAATGATATTCCAGATGAAGCAGCAGAAACAGAACAGACAAGAAAGGGGACATCTGCAATGAGAACATATTCAGATATTATTAAGAGTAACAATTACTCTTCACCAGTAACAAATGAACCAGATTTACCATACGTAATTACACCAGAGGCATATATGGAGCCAAATGGATATGACAAGCTCGCATGTAATTACTACAACAATGATGTTTTAACAGATGAGAATGACGAGCCTGTTGAGATTGAGGAGATTATGGGAAGCCATGACATGCTTGACAGAATGGGTGAGTACGAGACGGATACATTATATATTCGTAATGACAAGACAGAAGCAGACTACGAGATTACGCAGATTGATGGAGCTTATGTAGAATAAGACCACAGAAAGGACAATAAAATATGCTTGACTTTATAAAAATCAAAGAAAAGTCTACTAAAATAGGTCTTGAGATATATCCGGCCTTTATAATTAAGTCAAGCTTTGATGATTTAATGATACGAGGCGGTGATTTTTATGCTGTCTGGAATGATTACACTCAACTATGGTCAACTGATGAAGGTGTATTAATTAATCTTATCGATTCTGAATTAGAACAATATGCAAAAAACTATGAAACGCGAACGGGTACAAAGCCTGCTCGCGTTTGTTATTTGTGGGATTCAGATTCAGGGAGCATTGATAGGTGGCATAAATATTGTCAGCAGCAATTGCGAGACTATTATCATCCGCTAGACGAAACTATCACATTTGCAAACACCGAGACAACTAAGAAGAATTATATTAGTAAGCGTCTCAAGTATCCACTTAAGAAAGGTCCTACTGATGCATATGACGAAATTATCGGAACTTTATATTCTGATGAAGAACGCCATAAGCTTGAATGGGCTATAGGAGCAATTGTTACTGGTAACTCTAAGAACATTCAGAAGTTCATAGTTATGTATGGAGCTCCAGGAACAGGTAAATCAACTATATTAAATATTGTTCAGGACATGTTCGACGGATATTATGCAGTGTTTGATGCAAAGGTGTTGGGCTCTTCTTCTAATGCGTTCGCGTTGGAAGCTTTTAAAGCAAATCCATTAATTGCAATACAGCACGATGGTGACCTTTCACGTATTGAAGACAACACTAGACTCAATTCAGTTGTATCGCATGAGGAAATGACTGTAAATGAGAAATTCAAATCAACTTATGTTAATAGGTTTAACAGTTTCTTATTTATGGGCACGAATAAGCCGGTTAAGATAACGGATGCCAAGTCTGGTTTATTAAGACGATTGATAGACGTGTCGCCGACTGGAAACAAAATTCCTACCAAAAGATACGATATTCTTATGAATCAGGTCAAATTCGAGCTTGGAGCGATTGCCTATCATTGCAAATATGTATATTTGGAGAATCCAGATGCCTATAACAATTATGTACCTACAAGTATGATGGGCGCATCTAATGATTTTTACAACTATGTGCTAGATTCATATGACATTTTCAAAAGACAAAATAGTACAACTCTAAAAGCAGCATATGAAATGTATAAGGCATATTGCGATGATTCAAATGTGAAGTATCCATTATCGAAACTTTTATTTAAAGAAGAGCTTAAAAACTATTTCGCAACGTTTAACGAGCGAGCGTTGTTAGACCAGGGTGAGAGAGTAAGGAACTATTACGAGGGCTTCAAATTAGACAAGTTTATATATTCGGGTGATAAACTTGAAAAAATACCGGAGCCTGTATTGGAATTGAATTGTACAGAATCTTTACTTGATGAGTATTGTGCAGATTGTCAGGCCCAGTATGGTAACGAAGATGAGAAGCCTACGTTCAAATGGGACAACGTAAAGACAAAACTCAGAGACCTTGATACGCACAAATTACATTATGTGAACTTGCCGGAAAATCATATTGTGATTGATTTTGATTTAAAGGATGAGAAGGGAGAGAAGTCGTATGACAGAAATATTAAAGCTGCTAGCAAGTGGCCTAGGACGTATGCTGAGGTTTCTAAAGGCGGTGCTGGTATTCATCTGCATTATATCTATGACGGAGACACTTCTGCTCTTAGTCGCATTTATAGTGATGATATTGAAATAAAGGTATTTACAGCAAACGCATCGCTAAGAAGAAAGCTGACTAAATGTAATGATATTCCGATTGCAACTCTCAACTCGAATCTTCCTTTGAAAGAGAAAGGAGATAAAGTGATTAATTTTGAAGGCATAAAAAGCGAAAAGGGGTTGCGGAAATTCATAATACGTAATCTCAACAAAGAAATTCATAACGCAACAAAGCCATCAATAGATTTCATATATTCTAAGCTTGAAGAATGCTACAACAGTGGAATGAAGTATGATGTAACAGATATGAGGCCTGCAATAATGGCTTTCGCAGTTAACAGTTCTCACCAATCTGATTATTGTCTTAAGCTTGTTGCTAAGATGAAATTCAAATCAGATGAAGTGTCAATAGACAACCAAGGATATTCTGATGACGAGCTTGTATTTTATGATGTAGAGGTATTCCCAAATCTATTTATTGTTAACTACAAACGTAGGAATACAGATGTTGTTGTCAGGCTCATAAATCCAACGCCACAGGATATCGAGCAGGTGCTTAAATTCAAATTAGTTGGATTTAACTGCAGACGCTACGATAATCATATTATGTATGCACGCTTGATGGGTTATGATAATGAACAATTATTCAATCTGTCGCAGAGGATTATCGGTAAAAGTGCCAATTGTATGTTTGGTGAAGCGTATAACTTGTCATATACTGATGTTTATGATTTTTGTGCAAAGAAGCAGTCTCTTAAGAAATGGGAGATTGAGCTTAGCAAAAAGGCAGAAGACCCTAATTCCAAAATGGATGATCATGTCAGAGCTTTGTGCAAAAAAATCAAGCATCACGAATTAGGATTGCCTTGGGACCAGCCAGTACCTGAGGAGCTATGGACAAAAGTTGCCGAGTATTGTGATGACGACGTTATTGCAACTCAAGCTGTATTTGAGGCTAATCAGGGTGATTTTACGGCAAGAGAAATTCTGGCAGAGTTAGCAGGTGGAACAGTAAATGACACCACAAATAGCTTGACAACCAAATTTATATTTGGACGTAATCGGCATCCTCAAGACCAGTTCATGTACCGAGACTTATCACAGCCAGTGACAGAGCTCCCGGATGATGTACTTGCATTCTTAAAAGAAGCAAAACCGGAAATGATGGCTGAACCTTTTGACGGACCGCTTGGAAAAAGCTTATTACCATATTTTCCAGGATATAAATTTGAATTTGGAAAGTCCACGTATAGAGGGGAAGAAGTTGGCGAAGGTGGCGAAGTATGGGCTAGTCCCGGAATGTATGGACGTTCGCAGACAGAAGACATCGGTTCGCAGCACCCAAATTCGGCTATTGATGAATGCATATTTGGACCGGAATATACTAGGAAGTTTAAGGAGATTCTGGATATTCGTATTCATATTAAGCATGGTGAGTACGATGCCGTACGGGATGCATTCGGAGGAAAACTTGCTAAGTACTTGAACGATAAGAGTACAGCTAAAGCATTGGCTCAGGCATTAAAGATAGCAATTAATTCAGTATATGGATTAACAGCTGCTAAGTTTGAGAACCCATTTAGAGACCCTCGTAACAAAGATAATATTGTGGCAAAACGAGGTGCTCTATTTATGATTGATTTGCGTCATGCAGTTGAGGAGCAGGGTTACAAAGTTATTCATGTCAAGACTGATTCAATTAAGATTGCTAATCCGGACGATTATATTCTTAACTTCATTGTTGAAAGAGGAAAACGTTACGGTTACAATTTCGAGGTTGAGCATATATTTGACAGAATATGCTTGGTAAATAACGCTGTGTACATTGCAAAACTTGCAGATGATGATCCTGAGGACCCAGGAAAATGGACAGCAACTGGAACACAGTTTGCAGTACCATATGTATTTAAGACACTATTCAGTAAAGAACCTATACAGTTCAATGATATGTGTGAAACAAAGAACTCTGCTGTAGGTCCTATATATTTGGACATGAATGAATCGTATCCCGATGTTACAGCAGAAGAGAAACAATTTAAGAATCTCGAATCAAAGTATAAGAAAGGCGAGCTATCGGATACTTTGTTTGAGAATGAATGTGCCAGCTTGAGAGAACGTATCGAGGCTGGCCATAATTATATTTTCGTAGGAAAAGTTGGATTGTTCTGTCCAATTAAGCCTGGCTGCGGCGGTGGAACACTTGTATGCAAACGTGATGACAAATACAGTGCTGTTACCGGAACAAAGGGGTACCGTTGGCTAGAGTCAGAAATAGTCAAACAGAACGGAAAGGAGGACGACATTGATAAATCATATTACAACAAGTTAGTAGATGATGCAGTTTCTACTATTTCTGAATTTGGTGATATAGAGTGGTTCATTAATGGCTAGTTATATTTAAGCCGAGGTTAAAAGTAAAGGAGATAAGACTTATGACTAGAAATGAGATTATTGAGGTACTTAAAAACGGAGTTTCAGAGATATTTAATGATGCGATTGTTGATGTAACTGTCTACAAGAAAAACAATGCACAAAAGAAGATAGGAATCAGTATTCATTACAATAAGCACAACTTTGAAGTTGCTCCTATCATCTACATCGACGATATTATAGAGGATATTGAAGACAATGTCATTAGTGTTTGTGATGGTGTTGAAATGATAGCTAACATATATGATAAGGCAAAAGCTGATATTCGTTTAAGCATCAACCGTGACATGATATTGGAGAATCTAAAGTGCGTTGTCATAAACTATGAGATGAACGAGGAATATTTGCAGACAGTTCCTCATCGCAGATATTTGGATTTAGCTATTATGTACAGATTCACAGTAACCATTGATAAGATTATGGAGTGCCATGGAAGCATTGCAGTAAGTAATGAAATCATGACACAATTTAACTTATCACTTGGCGAACTGGACTATGCTGCAAGGAACAATATTTATGAGGAAGATTTCAGAGTACTAAGCTTATGTGACCTGATAGGAGAGTCTTCTAGTGATGTTCTTCCTGACGACATGTTTCTTAACGTTCTTACAGACAGCGCCGGATGCTATGGAGCTAGGACTATACTGAATAAAAAGCTTTTAGCTTCATTCGGAATGGACTTGTATATTATTCCATCGAGCATATATGAGATAATAGTATTTCCGGCAAATCCATTATATAGAGGTGTCCGTGAAACGATTAGAGAAGTTAATGGTACACTTGACCCATCTGATATTTTAAGTGATAACCTATACTATTATAACCACAATAAAAACTGTATCACAATTGTAACTGATTAATTTATATTTTCTGAGGACCTGAGTTCGAGCGCTTGGGTCCTCTTTTATTGGAGCAACAATGAATAAAAGATATTTACAATATTTAACTAAGGCCGGAAAGGAAAATGATGAAAAGACGGCTACAGCTCGAGCAAAATTTAAACAAACACCATATTTTATGAAAGTAAAGGAGAATGAGAACCATGGCAACAAGATCAAAACATGCACAGAGAAGCAAGAGAAATAACAAGAAACACGAGGTAATGCTGAATGTTTTTGCACAGATTTCAGGACGCTATGCATATGGAGTCGCTAAGGATAAGGCATACAGATAGGAGATAGCAACATTGGGCAACGACAGAAAAGATTTGAGGCGTTCAAAGGTACTGTCAGTTATTGATACCGAAGAACAGAATAAAGGGTATGCCCGAATTTCATTAGAAAAAATTGCTAAATCTTCGTGTACATCAAAACGGCATGTAATGGATGCAGTAAATGAACTCGTAGACGCGAGACAATTAAAAATAGTTGTAAAGGGTGCTGGTAATTCAGCGTCTTTATATAAAACATTAAAAGAAAAAGGAGAGAATCACAATGAGTAGACCAAACAGACCAAACGATTTAGAGATTGAAGGAGCAGTATTCGGATTCAGGAATTTCAGTGGAAAAGAGACTGATTATTCACCGGAAGGAACAAGACAGTTCGGAGTAATTATTGATCCGGAGTTAGCAATGCAGCTTAAGGCAGATGGATGGAACATCAAGGAGCGAGCAAACGCAGAGGAGCCTACATATTATCTGTCTGTTGCAGTACGTTTCGACCCATTTCCACCAAAGATCACTATGTTCACAGAGTCAGGTGGAAGAACTATTCTTACAGAGGACACAGTATGCTTGCTTGACAGTGCTGAGATTATTACTGCGGACTTGATTATTTCTGGTTCACCTTGGGAGAGCAAAATGGGAGGCGCAGGAATCAAGGCATATTTGAGAACCATGTATGTTAAGATTCACGAGGACAAGTTTGCAGCTAAGTGGAACCGCGAGTTTGATAATTAAATGATAGGAGCTGATTCTATTGAGTATTCAGTTGAAGCCTCATCAGGAAGCAGCTCTTGATAAGATGAAAAACGGTTGTATCTTAAATGGGGGTACAGGTTCAGGAAAGTCTATCACTGCTCTGGCATATTACTTTTATAGTAATGGCGGGATATTTAGCCACGGCTATTATATTCCAATGCCAGATGACGGTGAAGGCACTCCTCCCGACCTTTATATTATTACTACAGCTCGTAAAAGAGATACTCACGAATGGGATGGCGACATGATTAATTTTCTGTTATCTACAGACTCAAGCGTAAACATATATTCTAATACTGTTGTGGTGGATAGTTGGAATAATATACATAAATACACAGAAGTTAAAAATGCTTTCTTTATATTTGATGAACAGAGAGCTGTTGGTAGAGGTACATGGGCAAAGAGTTTTATTAAAATTGCTAGAAGCAACGAATGGATATTACTTACAGCAACACCTGGAGATACATGGTCAGATTATATTCCGGTATTTATTGCAAATGGCTTCTTTAAGAATAGGACAGAATTCAATCAAAAGCACGTAGTATATTCTGCATTTTCGAGTTATCCAAAGATTGATAGATATGTTGACACAGGCCGATTGATTAGGTTAAGAGACAGCATATTAGTTGATATGGATTTCATGAGAAAAACAGTTCAGCATCATCTTTATATTTCTGTCGAGTACAGTAAAGACACATATAAGGATATTCAAAAGAACAGGTGGAATTATACAAGGGATGAGCCTATTCAGAATGCATCAGAGTTGTGTTATGAGCTGCGTAAATGTGTGAATGAAGACTTATCAAGGATAGACGCCATCATTGATATTTTGCATGAGCGCAAGAAAGCAATTATATTCTACAACTTTGATTACGAGCGTGATATTTTACTGGAGTATTTACCTAAGCTGTGTACAGTGACTGAGTGGAATGGCCATAAGCATCAGGAATTACCAGATGGTGATAACTGGGCATATTTGGTTCAGTATACCGCAGGTTGTGAAGGCTGGAATTGCATCAAGACGGACACAATTATATTTTACAGCCAGAACTATTCATATAAGACAATGATGCAGGCAATTGGTAGAATAGACAGACTCAACACCCCATTTATAGATTTATATTACTATCATCTTAAGAGCAGGGCACCGATAGATTTGGCAATAGGACGAGCACTAGCTCAGAAGAAAAAATTTAACGAAACTAAATGGGTAGGAAGTTTCGCGTAAAAAACAT
>OHRL01001074.1_pt1 | contig 16632 bp, 10 predicted proteins | sample 1578331 | NCBI WGS metagenome assembly OHRL01 (sample SAMEA3879608, study PRJEB24766) | human gut metagenome | biome: human-associated habitat; feature: feces | place: USA | collected 1985/1987
CTTGAGTTTTTCTTTTGGTATCTTTTCTTTTGTCTCAAGACAAAAGAAAAGTACAAGCGCCGCCTATCCTCTCCGGACTGACGACGCCTTTTATTTATGAAAAAGAGAGATTGTCTTATTCTACAATAGTCACACGGTCACCATTGAACACGCCCAAACCCAATTTGTTCATGATATACTTGATGGCGAGTTGTGATTTAACAGAATTCCCTGCTTCGTCCAAAGGAGGTGCGAATGCAGCTGCGCCGAATACACCGGGCAGTACAGACATAACTCCACCACCTACACCGCTCTTGGCAGGTATGCCGGCAGTGTACATCCAGTCACCTGAATGTTCGTAGAAACCTACGGTAGAAATCATGGAAGTAATTTTCGGAGCTAATGAAGCTTCAAACACTTCTTTCTTGGTGACAGGGTTTACACCACTGTTGGCGATGGTTCCGGCAGCAATCGCCAGTTGTCCAGCAGTGATACCTAATGAACATTGACGAGTGTACAGGTCGAGTGCCATATCCGGATTATCGTAGATACGGTTGTAGTTCTTCAGTAACCATGCAATAGAGCGGTTGTTGAAGTTCGTAGCCGTTTCCGATTTATACAGCTCATCAATCAATTGTGGAGCTGAACCGCACAAATCAGTAATATTCTGAACGATAGCTTCCCATTTCTTATCCGAATTGCCCACAGGCTCAACCATGGAACATGCTGAGATGGCACCCGCATTTACCAATGGGGTAGAAGGGTGATCATTCTCCAGCAAAATGGCGATGATTGAGTTGAAAGGTAATCCTGTAGCATCTGCACCAATCATATCCAGCACCTTCTGTGCTCCGTATTGACGGAGGATAAGGATGGCTGTGTGTACTTTGGAAACAGATTCTATACCGAAGCGGTAGTCAGTGTCACCTATATTAATGATTTGTCCGTTCATCAGACAGATGCTGATGCCGAACAGATTCTTGTCGATGTTGGCAAGGTAGGGGATGTAATCGGCATTTTTTCCCCCGGTGTTACCCTTTACCTGTTCATAGGCTTCCTGGGCAACCTCTTTTAGTTGAGAGATTGAAATCTTTTTATCCATAAGTTTTCTTTTTAGAATTGACAAGGGGACGAGTTGGCTTGTCCCCTTGTTGATTGGTTCCCTTAATTATTTCGCTGCTTTGTGAGCTTTACAACCGTGATTGAACACTTTAGCTTCTACCGGCAAGTTCTTTTCCTGAGCCATGCGGGTAGGAGTAGGATAATCCAATTTCTCCAGTTCAGTGATAGCATTCTTGATGTCGCCCAGCAACATGTCTGCCATGTCGCGGCTGAAGCCCTGGCGTACTACCACACGCATTACGACGTAGTCGTCCAGTTTAGAAGGCAGGGTATAAGCCGGTACCATCCAACCATGTTGCGACAGTTTATCCTGAAGGTCGTACAACGTCCATTTAGCATTCTTGGCGTACTCCGGTTTCATGTACCAGATGAACAACGGGTTCACCACTTCTTCTGAATAGTTGACGAACGGTTCCATCTTGGCGATTTCATCATGGATATACTTCGCAATGGTCAGCGAATTATACTGCACTTCTTTATATCCCTGGAATCCTAAGCGAATGAATTGGTAGTACTGACCCAGGATTTGAGCAGCAGGACGGGAGAAGTTCAAGCCGACCTGAGTAATGTTTGCACCGAGGTAGTTTACGCTGAATGACATTTCTTCGGGCAGATATTCTTTGCCTTTCCAGCAAACCCAACCCAGACCCGGATAAACGAGACCGAACTTATGTCCGCTGACACTGATAGAAAGAACCCACTTCAAACGGAAGTCCCATTTCGTTTCAGGATAGAGGAACGGTAGGATGAAACCACCACTGGCAGCATCTACATGGATAGGAATATCGTAACCGGTCTTGGCGTTGTAAGCATCGAGAGCTTTGTCCAGTGCTTCTACGTCATCGTTCAGTCCGGTCCATGTCACACCCTGAATAGGTACGATACAAATGGTGTTTTCATCACACATCTTCAAGGCTTCTTCCGGATCAAGAGTAGTCTTGTCAAGGGTCAAAGGCACTTCACGCATTTCAATCTGCCACAACTGTGCGAACTTTTCCCATACTACCTGGAAACCTGTTGAGATAACGAAATTAGGTTTATCGAAAGGTTTGCCTTGAGCCTGGCGTTTTTTACGCCAACGCAGCCAAGCTGCCACGCCACCCAACATACATGCTTCACTTGAACCAATGGCCAGCGCACCTGTTTTCCAAGTATCCTTTTCAGGAGAGTTCCACAAGTTTGCTACGATGTTGATACATTTTCCGTTCATCACGGCGATACGGGGATATTCCGTTTCGTCAATGTAGTTAATGTTGATCGCCTCGTTCATCAGCTTGGTGGCATAGTCGTCCATATAAGTGGTAACGAATGTAGCCAGATTCAGACGGGGTTGAGTTTGAGCGAAAGTTTCGTCTTTTACCATCTGATAAGCAATCTCGGGAGTAGTAGGTCCGTCAGGGATCTTCTCTACCGGAGAGGGTTGCAACATTCTGTTTGATCCAAACACTTCTGTTTTGGCATCACCTTTTCTGAAATTTACATCTTCCATTTTACTAATATTTTAGTTTAGGTTTAGGCGGCGAGGATTTTCCCCGTCGAATTTCCCAGAACAACGGCGTTTGCAGAGGAAAGTTCCGGGGTTTTACATATTTTGGCGTTTATTAAACAGTTACGGGCTACGAGCTATTTGAACTTTCTATAACCATAATTGTTTCTCTTGCACTATTTCAAACCCTATAAATATATATGTGTATATGAAAATCAATACCGGCCGGGGAACCATTCCTCTTATTACATTGATCGGCATCTGGTCTATTTCTGCATTGACCTCTTTGCCGGGATTGGCTGTTTCTCCTATTTTGGGACAGCTTTCCACTATTTTTCCGGATGCTTCGGAACTGGATATTCAGATGCTTAGTTCTTTGCCGTCGTTATTGATTATACCTTTTATTTTGTTGGCGGGCAAGTTGGCTGAGAAACGCGACTTTGTCCGTCTGTTACGCGCGGGGCTCTGGATGTTCGCCGCGAGCGGGGTGCTGTACCTGTTTTCCACAAAAATGTGGCAATTAATAGCTGTCAGCGCCCTGCTGGGAATTGGTGCGGGACTGATTATTCCGCTTTCTACCGGATTGATATCCCGTTATTTTACAGGAACCTATCGGGTAAAGCAGTTTGGATACAGTTCCGCCATTACAAATGTTACGCTGGTGGTGGCAACCGCTGTTACCGGCTATCTGGCAGAAGTGAATTGGCATCTGCCTTTCCTGGTCTATTTACTACCTTTGGTAGCCATCATACTCACTATCCATCTGAAAGACGAAAATATGGGTGGTGAAGCACAAGTCACGTCATCGGATAAATCTCCTGCCGATACTTCTTCATCGGTAGAAACGGCTGCTCCCGCTATCCCCGGTAAGTATGGTATTCATGTCCGTCATCTGCTACAACTGATGCTTTTCTACGGGCTTACCACTTATATCGTATTGATCGTGACGTTCAACCTTCCGTTCCTGATGGAGGCACATCACTTTTCCAGTGGGAACTCGGGGATGATGATTTCCCTCTTCTTCCTTGCTATCATGGCACCCGGTTTCTTTCTGGGGCATGTTGTAAAGTATCTGAAGGAAAAGACGAAGTTTTACAGCCTGCTGTGTATTGCACTGGGGTTGGCACTGATATGGATTTCTCCCAAAGAATGGCTGATCATACCGGGCTGCATACTGGTGGGATTGGGCTATGGGGTTATCCAACCGTTGATTTATGATAAAACGGTGGATACGGCTGTTCCCCAGAAAACCACGCTGGCACTGGCTTTTGTGATGGCAATGAACTACCTGGCTGTGCTGCTTTGTCCGTTTATTGTAGATTTCTTCCAATCATTGTTTCATGTACGTTCGCAGGAGTTTCCATTTATCTTTAACCTTTGTATTACGATACTTGCATTGATATGGGCATATAGGAGGAAGAAAGATTTTCTGTTTGGGGATAAGCTGTAAATCGCTAGTTTCACTTCAATGACTGATATCGACGGTTGAATAGCTAAAATAGCCGGTTCAGCATATAGTCACTCTGTGTATAATTCGGATAGTTTACTTTTGTGGAAAAACCAAAAGTATAAAACATGTTCGACGCTATCCTTCGATTCTCAGTAAAGAAGAAGCTTTTTGTGGGGCTTACCACTTTGTTTCTTTTGATTGGTGGAATTTATTCCATGTTGACACTTCCTATAGATGCTGTTCCGGATATTACAAATAATCAGGTACAGATTGTAACCGTGTCACCAACTTTGGCTCCACAAGAGGTGGAGCAACTTATCACAATGCCCGTGGAAATCGCCATGAGCAATATCATGAATGTCACTGAAATCCGTTCCGTCTCCCGTTTCGGGCTGTCGGTGGTGACGGTAGTCTTTGAAGAGAGTGTACCTACTCTGGATGCCCGCCAGTTGGTGAACGAGCAAATACAGAGTGTGGCCGGTGAGATTCCTTCCGAGTTGGGTATGCCCGAAATGATGCCTATCACCACCGGGCTGGGCGAGATATACCAATATGTATTGAAAGTGGAGCCGGATTATGAAGATAAATATGATGCTATGGAGCTTCGTACCATTCAGGATTGGATTGTGAAACGGCAATTGTCAGGTATTCCAGGAATTGTTGAGATAAACAGTTTTGGAGGTTATCTGAAACAATATGAAGTAGCGGTTGATCCGGATGTACTTTTCTCTCTCAATATCACTATCGGAGAAGTATTCGAAGCCTTGAATAAGAATAACCAGAATACAGGTGGCAGTTATATCGAGAAAGTTAATCGTGCTTATTATATTCGCTCTGAAGGGATGATAAGCCGTATTAAAGATGTGGAACAGATAGTAGTAGCTAATCGCAATGGTATTCCTATCCGTATCAATGACATTGGTACAGTACGCTTCGGAGCACCCAAACGTTTCGGAGCCATGACAATGGATGGCAAGGGCGAATGTGTAGGTGGCATTGCCATGATGCTGAAAGGAGCCAATGCCAATGTCGTAACCGGAGAACTGGAGAAAAGGGTGGAAAAGATACAGAAGATATTGCCGGAAGGTGTTACTATCGAGCCTTATCTGAACCGCTCTGAATTAGTGAACCGCAACATTTCTACTGTTATCTACAATCTGATAGAAGGCGCGATCATCGTATTTCTGGTATTGATTGTTTTTCTGGGCAATGTACGTGCCGGACTGATTGTGGCTTCCGTCATTCCATTAGCAATGTTATTTGCATTCATTCTGATGCGTATCTTTAATGTTTCTGCCAATCTTATGAGCTTGGGGGCGATAGATTTCGGTATTGTTGTCGATGGCTCCATTGTTATATTGGAAGGTATATTGGCGCATATTTACAGTAAGAAGTTTAAAGGACGTACTTTATCGGCAAAAGAAATGGATGCGGAAGTAGAGAAAGGTGCTTCGAGTGTGGTACGGTCTGCGACATTTGCTGTATTCATCATTCTGATCGTCTTTTTCCCTATACTGACGTTGACAGGAATAGAAGGGAAGTATTTCACGCCGATGGCTAAAACCCTGGTATTTTGCATTATCGGCGCTCTGTTCTTATCATTGACTTACGTTCCGATGATGGCTTCCCTGTTCCTGAAACATCATATTGTGACAAAACCGACTTTTGCTGATAAATTCTTTGAAGCACTGAATAAACTCTATGCCCGTGCCTTGTCATTCTGCTTGCGCTTTAAGTGGCAAACTGTTGCAACTGCGTTTGTGGCTCTGGTTATTTCTCTCTTTCTTTTCACCCGTCTGGGAGCGGAGTTTATTCCTACGTTGGATGAAGGGGATTTTGCCATGCAGATGACGCTTCCGGCCGGCAGTTCGTTGAGCGAAAGCATCGAAGTATCCAATGAAGCGGAGAAACTCCTGATGGATAAACTCCCGGAAATAAAACATGTGGTAGCCAAAATAGGTACGGCGGAAGTTCCGACAGACCCGATGGCAGTGGAAGATGCCGACGTAATGATTGTCATGAAGCCTTTTAAGGAGTGGACCAGTGCTGCCAGTCGTGCCGAAATGGTAGAGAAGATGAAAGAGGCTCTTGAACCGTTAGCTAACCGTGCAGAGTTTAATTTCTCCCAACCTATTCAACTTCGTTTTAATGAGTTGATGACAGGAGCCAAAGCAGATATTGCTGTTAAACTTTATGGAGAAGATACACATGAACTCTATCAGAAGGCAAAAGAAGCTGCTGCTTTTGTAGAAAAGGTACCTGGGGCATCGGATGTGATTGTAGAACAGACAATGGGGTTGCCTCAGTTGGTAGTAAAGTATAATCGTGGAAAGATTGCCCGCTATGGTATCAATATAGAAGAATTGAATACTATTATTCGTACAGCCTATGCCGGAGAGGCTAGTGGAGTAGTCTTTGAAAATGAGCGTCGCTTTGACTTAGTGGTTCGTCTGGATCAGGATAAAGTGGCTGATTTGAATCTGAATAAACTCTTTGTCCGTTCCAATGAAGGCATTCAGATACCGGTCAGTGAGGTAGCTACCATTGATTTGGTGAATGGTCCGTTACAGATTAACCGGGATGCAACCAAACGTCGTATTGTAATCGGGGTCAATGTGCGTGGAGCGGATATTCAGCAGGTGGTGCAGGATATACAGAAGACGCTGGACAAGAATATTCAATTAAAGCCCGGATATTATTTCGAATATGGCGGACAATTTGAGAATTTGCAGAATGCCATCAACACTTTGCTGGTTGTTGTACCGGTAGCTCTGATGCTGATTCTGTTACTATTGTTTTTCGCTTTCAAGAATGTTACTTATACATTGGTGGTGTTCTCTACCGTGCCTCTTTCATTGATTGGCGGTATTCTGGCACTATGGCTACGCGGTCTTCCATTCAGCATTTCGGCGGGAGTAGGCTTCATTGCCCTCTTTGGTGTAGCGGTTCTCAATGGTATTTTAATGATTAATCACTTTAATGATATAAGAAAAGAAACTATGTATGCTCTTTCTACCAGACGGGTGATTGCCCGTGGAACCGCTCATCTGTTGCGGCCTGTTTTCTTGACAGGACTGGTTGCTTCCTTGGGATTTGTTCCTATGGCCATTGCCACCTCGGCCGGCGCCGAAGTGCAGCGTCCGTTGGCTACTGTAGTTATTGGCGGGCTGATTGTATCTACTGTATTGACACTGCTTATTATTCCTGTTTTCTATCAGATTGTAAGCTATACAGTGGTATGGAAACGTCGTTTCTCTGCGAAAAAGTTCTTGTTCTTCTTTCTGTTGTTGGCTGTTATGTTGCCCTTTACGGCGAAAGCTCAGGAGAAAGTGACGATGGAGCAGGCTATAGAACTGGCAAAGCAGAACCATCCCCGTTTGAAAATAGCTTCTGCGGCAATCCGCCAGGTAAAGGCGGGCAGGGGAGAAGTTTTGGAATTGTCTCCTACCGAGATGAACTATTCATGGGGACAACTGAATGGTGAACTTAGAAAAGACAAGCAGTGGGAAGTAACCCAAGGCTTAGGCTCTTTGTTGACTCCTTTTTATAAGAATGCTTTGGTGAACAGGCAGGTTGAAACGGGGACTTTCTACCGGCAGATCGCTGAAAAAGAAGTGGTGGCGGAAGTGAAGCGGGCATGGGCATATTATCTGTATGCTTGCAATCTTCGTGCCTTATACAGTGACCAGAACAAATTGGCCGGGCAATTACAGCGTATGGGTGAGTTGCGTTATCAGCAGGGAGAAATAACTTTGCTGGAGAAAAACATGACCACCAGTATGGCTGTGGATATGAAGAATCGCCTTTTTCAGGCACAAGAAGAGGAAAAACTGGCTTTGTCACGCCTGAATTGGGTCTGTTATGCAGACCGGCCATTGATTCCGGCAGATACGGCATTGGTACAATTTCCGGTAGATTATCAGGTGCCGTCTTTTTCGGAAGTCCATCTGAATTATTTTCAGAGTCAGGCTAATGAGGCTAAAGCACAATTGAATGTGGAGCGAAGCCGATTTTTCCCTGAACTTTCCTTCGGTTACGTACGTCAGGATATACTTCCACTGAAAGGATTGAATTCGTGGATGGTTGGAGTTTCCTTTCCGGTTTATTTCTTGCCGCGGCATAGCAAGATAAAGCAAGCGAAAGTGGCTGCCGTCATAGCAAGAACTGAAGCTGAGGCTAATACACAGAATCTATATAACAAAGTTTCGGAAGCTGTTGCCAGTTTGCGCCGCCAGTCTGAAAGTCTGCGCTATTATACAACATCGGCATTGAAAGAAGCGGATGAACTGTTGAAGGTGGCCAACCTGCAGTTGCAACATAGCGAAACTAATATAACTGAATTTATACAAGCCGTTAATGTGGCGCGTGACATTCGTCGCGGATACCTCGAAACGGTATATCAATACAATATAGCAGCCCTTGAATACGAACTTTTTAAATAGAATGATGACGATGAAAAAGATAACTTTCCCCTTAATTCTGCTGGTGCTGACAGCATGCGGCGAGAACAAAGAAGTACAACCGGCAGAAGAGGCTACCGCTGTTGCCGTAGTAGAAAACGTGACAGATAGCATTCAGGTAGATGCTATTACCTCAGCTACTTCTAAACCCAATCAGGTGTCATTTAACGGTACAATGGTTATTCCTCCGCAACGGATGGCGACGGTTTCAATTAAGAGTACTTCTTTGCTGCCCGGCGAACCAGTCCGACAAGGGAGTGTATTGGCTACTCTGGAAAATCCCGACTTTATAACTTTACAACAGACATATCTGGACAGTCATGCACAGACTGAATTTCTGGAAGCAGAATATCTTCGCCAACAAGCTCTTTCCGCCGAACAAGCTGCCTCCCAAAAGAAACTTCAACAAAGCAAGGCAGATTACCTTTCAATGAAGAGCCGTGTAGAAGCGGCAGCTGCACAGTTGAAATTACTGGAAGTTGAACCTGAAGTCCTGCTAAAGGAGGGGATTCAACCTTTTTTGCAGATTAAAGCTCCGATCAGTGGTTATGTGGCAGATGTGAAAATGAATGTCGGTAAATATATGAATGTAGGAGATGCTCTTTGTGAAATAGTAGATAAAAGCCGGACTTTACTCAGATTGACAACCTATGAAAAGGATTTGGCAGATATGAAAGTGGGAAATCCGGTACAATTTCGTGTAAACGGAATGGGTAAAATTGTATTTAAGGCTACTTTGATATCTATCGGGCAGAAAGTGGATGAAGATACACGCTCTGTTGAAGTCTATGCCAGGGTAGATACTGTGGACAATCAATTCCGTCCCGGTATGTACGTCACAGCAAGGATTATGAAAGAGCAGGCTTCGGCTGAACAATAAGGTTCCTTATCTTTGAAAAAATAAGGATGTGATGGAATAAAATGTATCTTTGTATGTAAAATACTGCAAGCATGAAAAACCGGTATACTCTGTTCATACTCATCGTTTCCATTTCCGTGGCAACATTAATTCATTTTCCGGAATTGGTTTCTCTCTTTGATGTCTTCGAGAGCCAGACACTGTTTCCGGGCATGAGGCCTGCTGATGTGGCAAGTGAAGTGTTTTTCACTTTCATCTCTCTTGTGATTCTGTTTGAGGTGAACATTTTGCTGTTCCACTTTAACCAGCCGGCTGTAAAAATTACCTGGCAGAAGATGATATTGTCATTGATACTGACTTGGATTTTAAGCAGTTTGTTAGGGAAATGTTTTGTATTCCTGCATCACACTTTCGATATTCCGGCCATTGATGCCATGGTACATCATTATCTGCATCCTCTGCGTGATTTTATAATAACCTGTACCGTATCGGGAAGTTGTTATATATCCTACCTTATCCGGCGCCAGCAGGAAGTCGTTATAGAAAACCAGCAGCTGCAGGCCGAGAACATTCTGAACCAGTATGAGGCTTTGAAGAATCAATTGAATCCGCACATGCTTTTTAACTCTCTGAATACTCTCCGGTCACTGGTACGCGAAGACCAGGATAAAGCACAGGAATACATTCAGGAACTTTCCCGTGTTTTGCGCTACACTTTGCAGGGAAATGATTCGAAAAGTGTGTGTGTGAAGGATGAAATAGAATTTGTGTCGGCTTATATCTTTTTGTTGAAGATGCGTTTTGAAGATAATCTCTCTTTTGATATTTGTATTGATAATAAATATGCCAATTATTATTTGCCTCCTATGGCAGTCCAGATGCTGATAGAGAATGCAGTGAAACATAATGAAATAAGCGACAGGCATCCATTGAATATCCGTATTTATACCGAAGGGGAAGAATTAATCGTTACCAATCCGGTGCAGCCTAAACTGACTGCTACTATAGGAACTGGCATAGGACTGGCAAATCTTGCAAAACGCTATTATTTGCTTTACAAGCGGGAGATACAAATCAGCGAGAACGAGCAGTTTACCATACGTATTCCTTTAATACCGAGTGTTTCATGAAAGTGATTATTATAGAAGATGAGAAAGCGGCAGTTCGCAACCTGAAAGCTTTGTTACAGGAAGTGAAGCCGGAAGTGGAAGTAGAGGCTACTTTGGACAGTATTGCGGCTGTATTGGATTGGTTTGCCATGCACTCTATGCCGGACATGATCTTTATGGATATTCATTTAGCTGACGGATCAGCCTTTGAAATCTTCGATCATGTAGATATTACCTGCCCTATTGTTTTCACTACGGCCTATGATGAATATGCTCTTCGTGCGTTCAAAGTGAACAGTGTGGATTATTTGTTGAAGCCTATTGGAAAGAGTGATATTGAGAAGGCTTTCCATAAGTTGGAGCAGTTGCATGGTTCGGAACAAGGGAAATCCCCTGACAATGCTTTGTTGCAATTAATTCATTCGCTGAAAAAGCAGGAAAGTTATAAAACGCATTTTCTCATTCCGGCGAAGGGTGACAAGTTGCTACCGGTTTCGGTGGATATGATTCTGCTGTTTTATATTCAGGACTGCAAAGTGAAGGTGGTTCTTGCCGATGGTAAGGAATATACATTTCCACAAACACTGGATGAAATAACAGAGTGTATCGATCCATCCCTGTTCTTCCGTGTCAACCGGCAATTTTTGATTTCCCGTGAGGCTATCAAGGATATTGATTTATGGTTCAACAACCGTCTGTCTATTAATCTTCGTTGTAAGGTATCGGATGAAAAAGTGCTGGTAAGCAAGGCACGTGTGCAGGAGTTTAAGGATTGGTTTTCCAAAACACATTGAGCATGTCGTGAAGAATTACAGAGAGAAAAAGGACATAAAATAATGTGCCAATCAATTCAACCGACGTTACATGAGCTACAAGCTACAAGTTACAAGTACTTTGCAGCGTGATAGCGCAGCCACTCGTAGTTCGTAACTTGTAGCTCGTATCTATTACCACTCTATCGGTTCATATTCCAGTCCGAATACATCCGCTACAGCTTTATAAGTAACTTTACCTTCTACTACGTTCAGTCCTAGTGCCAGAGCGGGATCGCCTTTACATGCTTTTTGCCAGCCTTTGTCTGCCAATGCCACGGTATAAGGTAGTGTGGAGTTCGTCAGTGCCATAGTTGAAGTGAATGGCACTGCTCCCGGAATATTAGCTACCGCATAGTGTACGATACCGTCCACTACATACGTTGGTTCACTGTGGGTGGTAGGATGAGAGGTTTCAAAGCATCCGCCCTGATCTATGGCAACATCCACGAGAACGGTTCCCGGTTTCATCAGCTTCAGCATATCTTTGGTAATCAGATGTGGAGCTTTATCTCCCGGAATCAGTACGGAACCAATCACGAGGTCTATGTTAGGCAGTTCCATCCTGATGTTATGCATAGAAGAATATAGAGTTTTTACATTCTTTGGTAACACTTCGCTAAGGTAGCGCAGGCGTGTCAGATTAATATCGGTGATCAGTACTTCCGCACCCATTCCGGCAGCCATCTGTGCAGCATTGGTTCCTACTACACCGCCCCCCAGAATTAATACACGTGCAGGACGAACGCCGGGTACACCACCCAGTAATTTCCCTTTTCCGCCTTGCGGCTTTTCCAGGAAACGGGCACCTTCCTGTGTAGCCATACGTCCGGCTACTTCACTCATGGGAGTGAGCAATGGGAGAGAGTGGTCTTCCTTCTCTACGGTTTCGTAAGCGATGCAGATGCCACCGCTCTCTATCATGGCTTCGGTAAGTATCTTATCGGCGGCGAAGTGGAAATAGGTAAATACCACTTGCCCCTTTTTAATCAGTTTGTACTCGGGGGCGATAGGTTCTTTCACCTTCACAATCATTTCAGCTGCGGCATACGTAGCTTCGATGGTTGGCAGCATTTTCGCACCCACTGCAATGTACTCTTCATCAGGAAAACCGCTGTTTGTACCGGCAGACGCCTGTACATACACTGTATGACCTCTTTTCACCAACTCGGCTACTCCGGCAGGGGTCATTCCTACACGGTTCTCGTTGTTTTTGATTTCCTTAGGTACTCCGATAATCATAACCTTACAATTTTAATTGGGGGTTAAACATGTCGCAATGTAGCGATTTCCGTGTTTCGATGTACTTTGAGAGTAGGTGTTTTACAACAGTATTTTTATACAGGTTTTAATCTGAAATAATCGGATGCCCGCTGAGTTTCAATATTTTGCTCAGGAGGTTGTTCATGTATGAATATGAAATGATTAGTGCCTGTACCAGTCATATCTTTTTTCCTGGTCATCTGTTTTGTTCTCTTTTTGCAGTTGCTTTTGTGCCTTGTGTAAACGACGTATGGTGATAATCATTATTATAAAGCCTATGGCAATAAGTATTGCTAAAACAAGGCATGTGTAGGTGAAAGTTGTATGGGTCATTGATGTTTATATAAGTGTTTATTATATAGTTTGCGTTGCAAAGATATGTCTTTTGGGGAATTATGCAAGTACAATTATGATATTTATTGCGGCAAAGATGGGGATATTTTTTATCTTTGCCTGCGTTTAAAAACAAAGATTACACCTATGAATAGATATACCAAATCTACTATATATTTATCTTTTTTATTATTGTTCGGTGGAATGCAGATTCCTACTGCTGTTCATGCACAGGATGCTACCTTTACCCCGCCTTTTGATTTCCCCATTACTTTTTCCGGGAACTTCGGTGAAATACGTGCCAATCACTTTCATGGCGGACTGGATTTCAAAACAGGAGGTACTATCGGTAAGCCGGTGCATGCCTTGGCCGAAGGATATATTTCGCGTATCCGTGTCACACATGGTTCGGGTTATGTGCTCGATGTAGCCTATAATAACGGATATAAAACCATCAACCGACACCTTAGTGCTTTTGTGGGTGATGTAGCCCGTAGGGTAGAAGACTTGCAATATGAAAAGGAGTCATGGGAAGTGGAGATTACACCCGAACCGGGTGAATATCCGGTAAAGACAGGGCAGGTTATCGCTCTGAGTGGCAATACCGGTTATTCTTTCGGTCCGCACCTGCACTTGGATATGTTTGAGGCGGATACGGACGATTATATCGACCCGTTACCTTTCTTTAAGAAGAAAGTGAAAGACAATACAGCTCCCCGTGCCGAAGGTATTATGCTCTTTCCACAGCCGGGCAGGGGAGTGGTGGGAGGAAACCAGAAGTATCAGGCCTTTCCTCTTAATCCCAAACAGCCGATTACCGCCTGGGGACTGATAGGTTCAGCTATTCGTGCCTATGATTATATGGACGGAGTGAGCAATCGTTACGGAGTGCATACTGTTATTCTGGAAGTAGATAGTGTGGAAGTATTCCGTAGTGTGGTAGACCGCTTCTCGGAAAACGAAAACCGGATGATAAATTCGTGGACGTACGGGCAGTATATGAAGTCTTTCATCGAGCCTGGAAATACATTGCGTATGCTGCATGCTTCCAATGGTAACCGGGGATTGATTGAGATCAATGAAGAACGCCCCTATCGTTTTGTCTATACACTGAAAGATGCATTGGGAAACACCTCAAAGGTGCGTTTTACAGTACATGGAAAGCGTGCGGAAATAAAACCTGTGGGACATCGGAAGAAATATATTTTCCGCTGGGATAAGGTGAACATCCTGCAAGAACCTGGCTTGAATCTGATCATCCCCCGAAGTATGCTCTATGATGATGCATACCTGAACTATGCCGTACGGGCTGATAGTGGGGATATCGCTTTCACCTATCAGTTGAATGATACACGCATACCTTTGCATGGTCGTTGCGAATTAAGTATCGGATTGCGCCGCCGTCCGTTGGAAGATATGACGAAATATTATGTGGCAGGTGTGGGTAGCCGTGGTAAGAAGTATAGTATCGGTGGTAAATATGAAGATGGTTTCATGAAAACCACTATCCGTGAATTGGGTACTTACACTGTTGCCATTGATACCGTACCGCCTAAAATTACTCCGCTTAATCCGAAACAATGGGGAAGTACAGGGCGCATCGTATTCAAAGCAAAAGATGAAGAGACCGGTATCAGCAGTTACCGCGGAACCATAGACGGCAAGTATGCCTTGTTTGGCAAACCCAATTCCATCAGTGGGAATCTGGTGTGCGAACTCGACCCGAATCATGTAAAAAAGGGAGGCAAGCATGTTGTGGAAATGACTGTAACGGATGGATGTGGGAATCAGACAACGGAAAAGTTTGAGTTTGTCTGGTAAATAACCCTGTGTCTGAACCCTGTCTTCTCCGTACCATCTCCGTATTTATAACTACGGACTTGACACGGACTTGGTAGGTAGCGGCTTATGTGCGACATTTGATTTAATAATTAATATAACTGAAGTATGAAAAGTAAAAGACTGACTCTTTCCGTCTTAGGTATGGTAGTAGCTGTGGTAAATGCATTGGCTTGTACCAATCTTATTGTAGGTAAAAATGCCTCTACTGACGGTTCTACCATCGTTTCCTATTCTGCCGATTCCTACGGGTTGTTCGGTGAGTTATACCATTATCCTGCCGGCGTACATAAGAAAGGTACTCTGATGGATGTACACGAGTGGGATACCGGTAAATATCTGGGCCAGATAGAGCAGGCTCGTCAGACTTACAATGTTATTGGTAACATTAACGAATTCCAGCTCACCATTGCCGAGACCACTTTCGGTGGTCGTCCGGAATTGGTAGATACTACCGGTATCATCGATTATGGCAGTCTGATTTATTTGGGACTGCAACGTGCCCGTACGGCCCGCGAAGCTATCAAGGTGATGACTGATCTTGTGCAGGAATATGGTTATTACAGCAGTGGGGAATCTTTCACGATTGCCGATCCTAACGAAATATGGATTATGGAAATGATTGGTAAAGGTCCCGGCATCCGTGGAGCAGTTTGGGTAGCTGTACGTGTGCCCGATGATTGCATTTCGGCCCATGCCAACCAGTCACGTATCCACCAGTTTGATATGAACGACAAGGAAAACTGCATGTACTCTCCGGATGTCGTTTCTTTTGCCCGTGAGAAGGGATATTTTAATGGAGTAAACAAAGACTTTAGCTTCTCATTAGCCTATGCGCCTCTTGATTTTGGTGCCCGCCGTTTCTGTGAGGCTCGTGTGTGGAGCTATTTTAATAAGTTCACAGATAACGGAAAAGATTATCTTCCTTACATTGAGGGAAAGACCAATACGCCGATGCCTCTTTTTGTGAAACCGAAACATAAGTTATCCGTGCAAGATGTGAAAGATATGATGCGCGACCATTATGAAGGAACGCCCCTTGACATCTCCAATGATTTTGGAGCCGGACCTTATAAGACACCTTACCGTCTTTCTCCTCTGAACTTCAAGGTAGATGGCCAGGAATATTTCAACGAACGTCCGATTTCCACTCAACAAAGCGGGTTTGTATTTGTTGCACAAATGCGGGCTCATAAGCCGGACCCGATAGGCGGTGTACTTTGGTTTGGTGTGGATGATGCGAACATGGCTGTATTTACCCCGGTTTATTGTTGTGCTACTAAAGTGCCGGTATGTTATACCCGTGTAGATGGGGCCGATTATATTACTTTCTCCTGGAATTCTGCTTTCTGGATTTTCAACTGGGTATCTAATATGGTCTATCCGCGTTATGATTTGATGATCGGTGATGTACGGGAAGCGCAGAAAGAAATGGAAACTACTTTCAACAATGCACAGGAAGGCATTGAAGAAATGGCTGCCAAACTGCTGGCAAAAGATAAGAACGCAGCGGTTGACTTTCTGACAAACTATACAAATATGACCGCACAGAGCACTTTCGATACTTGGAAACAATTAGGTACATTCTTGATTGTGAAGTACAATGATGGAGTGGTGAAACGTGTTAAAGACGGTCAGTTTGAGCGTAATTCTATTGGACAACCTGCCGGAGTGATGCGTCCCGGATATCCGAAAGAATTCCTTGAGGAATACGTAAAACAAACCGGTGATCGCTATAAGATGCCGGAATAATACAGTGTAAATCTTTAATGAAAATGTAGGAAATTTGAACTTATTCGCCTACATTTGTGTCTTGTAAATAACAGATATATTTTAACCTCTAAAATAACAATGATTATATGGAAAATCAGGAACTTATCAAACAGGTAACTGAGAAAGCCCAGAGATGGCTCACCCCGG
>OHRL01001085.1_pt1 | contig 16479 bp, 10 predicted proteins | sample 1578331 | NCBI WGS metagenome assembly OHRL01 (sample SAMEA3879608, study PRJEB24766) | human gut metagenome | biome: human-associated habitat; feature: feces | place: USA | collected 1985/1987
AGGGCCGGAGCGGATCCAGGGATACAGTGTGATCCTGGGAGATGATAACGCATGTTATGATAAATTTTTAGTATTGCTTCCCGAAGATACGCAGGGACAGCGGGAGGCGGACCGGAAGGTATGGTCCATGAAGATTTTACCTGCATATCGGCAGGAACTGGAGGAGAATCTTCCGGACCAGAAAAATGTGGCGCTGGGAGGTTTCTGTGTGAAACGGAAAACAGGGCAGCTGCCTCCGGGGAATTATGGAATCGCCGTTCTTGCGGTCCATCGGATCAGTAAGCTGAAACTGTGGAATACAACGGGAAAATATTTGACGGAGGAAAAACATGTCTGAGATCAATTATCAAGAAGCCTACGAGAGGGAGCACGAAAAATGTGCAGATCTGGCAGACAAGATCGTAGTGCTGGAATCGGAAAAAGAGGACCTGCAGTTCAAACTGGACCGGATCAAAAAGAATAAATTCTGGAAAGCCACGGGTCCGGCGAGAAGTCTGATCCATTTCGCACAGAGACAGAGGGATCGCTTGTCCCATTGTGGCGGACCGAAGGATATCCTGCGTAAGATCCGCAACAAGAGTCGCCAGAAGAGCCTGATGGAGTCCTACGGAACCGGAAGCTTTCCTGATGCGGAGCAGCGGAAAAAGGAAGAAGAGACGATATTCCCTTATATGCCGAAGATCAGCATTCTGGTTCCGCTGTGGAACAATAAAAGGGAATTCCAGATCCAGATGCTGGACTGCGTCATGAATCAGACGTATCCCAACTGGGAACTGTGTCTGGCGGACGGTTCCGACGCGGAGCACTCCTATATCGAGGAACTCTGCAGGGAGTACGCGGCGAAGGCGAATGGTCGTATCGTCTATAAGCACCTGGATCATAACGGCGGTATCTCCTATAACACCAACGAATGTTACAAGCTGGCTACCGGAGATTATATCGGTCTGTTTGACCAGGATGATATTTTGCATCCTTCCGTACTGTATGCGTATGTGAAGGAGATCAATGAGCGGGGTGCGGATTATCTCTATTGTGATGAGACCACGTTCAAGGAAAATGATATTAATAAAATGCTGACCATGCATTTTAAGCCGGATTATGCACCGGATAATCTGCGGGCCAACAATTATATCTGTCATTTCAGCGTCTTTTCCAGAAAACTTCTGGAAGGCGAGGAACTGTTCCGTACGGCTTTTGACGGTGCGCAGGACCACGATATGATCCTGCGTCTGACGGACAGAGCACAAAAGATCGTACATGTGCCCAGACTGATGTATTACTGGAGAAGCCATGCGGGCAGTACCGCCGCCAGTATTGACGCAAAGCCCTATGCCATCGAGGCGGCAAAGGGTGCCGTGGCGGATCATCTGAAAAAGCATGGATTCAAACATTTTCAGATCACCAGTACCAGAGCCTGTGCCACAATTTTCCGGATCCGCTATCAGATTCTGGGAGATCCGAAGATCTCCATCGTGATCGCCAACAAGGATCACGTGGAAGATCTGAAGAGATGTATTACTTCTATTCAGAAGAACAGCACCTGGAGCAACTACGAGATCATCGTGGTGGAGAACAACAGCACCACACCGGAAATCCGGGATTACTATTCCCAGCTGCTGGGATTGTCCGGCAATGATTCCTACGCAGAAAGATGCAAGCTGCATACCGTCTGCGCTCATGACGGCGGGATTCTGCACAGCGAGGACGGCCGGATCTCTGTGGTGACCTATCATGGTGACTTTAATTATTCTGCTGTAAATAATCTGGGAGTATCCTATGCCACCGGAGATTATATCCTTTTGCTGAACAATGATACGGAAGTGATTACTGCCAACTGGATGGAAGAGATGCTGATGTATGCACAGCGGGAAGATGTGGGTGCCGTAGGTGCAAAGCTGTATTATGCGGACAAGACGATCCAGCATGCCGGTGTAGTCATCGGACTGGGGGCACATCGCACCGCAGGACATACCCATTATCGTATTCCGGTACAGAACCTCGGCTACATGGGACGCCTGTGTTATACCCAGAATGCCACGGCAGTGACCGGAGCATGTCTGTTGGTGAAAAAGAGTCTGTATGAGCAGGTGGGAGGACTGGACGAGAGCTTTGTGATCTCTCTGAATGACGTGGATTTCTGCCTGAAACTGCGCAAACTGGGACTGCTGAATGTATGGACCCCTTTTGCGGAACTGTATCATTATGAATCTATTTCCAGAGGTCTGGATGATCAGGGAGAGAAGGCGGAGCGTTACAACAAAGAATCCGAGCATTTCCGTGAAAAATGGAAGGCAGAGCTGGAAGCAGGAGACCCCTATTACAACCCGAATTTCTCTCTGGATCGCAGTGACTACGCGCTGAGAGATCCGGTTAGCGGACGTTAAATTGCTCTTTTCAGTAAAGGTAATCTATGGTAAAATAATGGCGGAGAGCGTTTACTGAAGAAAGATAAAGATAGCGATAAAACAGGAGGATAGGAAAATGAGTTATATGGACGAACTGAATTTCTGGTTGAATGATGATTATTTTGACCAGAAGACCAAGGATGAACTTCTGGCAATCCGCAACAACGAGGCAGAAGTGGAAGATCGTTTTTACAAGGAACTGGAATTCGGTACCGGCGGTTTACGTGGCGTGATCGGTGCAGGAACCAACCGCATGAACGTATATACCGTTCGTAAGGCAACTCAGGGTCTTGCTAATTATATCATTAAGCGCGGCACCCAGAGCAAGGGTGTGGCTATCGCATTTGACTCCCGCCGCATGTCTCCCGAGTTTTCCGATGAGGCAGCAAGATGTCTGGCAGCCAATGGCATCAAGGCATACATTTTTGAATCTTTAAGACCTACCCCGGAACTGTCCTTTGCCCTTCGTACGCTGGGATGTACCGCAGGTATCGTAGTGACTGCAAGCCACAACCCTCCTGAGTACAACGGCTACAAAGTATACTGGGAGGACGGCGCACAGGTAACCGCTCCTATCGATAAGGACATCATCACCGAAGTACAGGCCATCAAGGATTATCATACCGTGAAGACCATGAGCAGAGAAGATGCGGAAAAAGCAGGCCTCTATCAGGTGATCGGTAAAGAGATCGATGACAAGTACATGGCTGAGCTGAAGAAGCAGATCATTCATCCCGATGTTATTCAGGAAATGGCTGATGACATCAAGATCGTATATACTCCGTTATGCGGTACCGGTAACAAGCCGGTAAGACGTATCCTGTCCGAGCTGGGATTTAAGCACGTCTATGTAGTTCCCGAACAGGAGAATCCGGATCCAAACTTCACCACACTGGATTACCCGAACCCTGAGGATCCCAAGGCGTTTACATACGCACTGCGTCTGGCCAAGGAGAAGGATGCGGACATCGTTCTGGCAACCGATCCCGATGCAGACCGTCTGGGTGTGTATGCAAAAGATACCAAGACCGGCGAGTATGTGGCATTTACCGGTAATATGTCCGGCATGCTGATCGCAGAATATATCTTAAGAGAGAAGACTGCGACCGGTACCATGCCCGAGAATCCCGCACTGGTAACTACCATCGTTACCACCAACATGACCAAACCTATTACGCAGGCTTACGGCGTAAAGCTGATCGAGGTACTGACCGGCTTCAAGTTCATTGGCGAGCAGATCAAGCTCTTCGAGCAGACCGGCAGCAACAACTACGTATTTGGTCTGGAAGAGAGCTACGGCTGCCTGGCAGGTACCCACGCAAGAGATAAGGATGCGATCGTAGCAGTGATGTGTCTGTGCGAAGTAGCAGCTTACTGCAAGAAGCACAACATGACTCTGTGGGATATGATGGTATCCATGTATGAGAAATACGGTTACTTCAAGGAGACCCAGTACACCATTACCATGAAGGGTATCGACGGTGCAAGACAGATCGCCGAGATCATGGATAAGCTTCGTAAGAATCCTCCTAAGGCATTCGGCGATCTGAAAGTGGAGAAATTCCGCGACTATCAGAACGATGTGATCATCGACATGGAGACCGGAGAGAAGACCACGACCGGACTTCCGAAGTCCAATGTTCTGTACTTTGAGCTTCCCGACAACGCATGGTGCTGCGCTCGTCCTTCCGGAACCGAGCCCAAGATCAAGTTCTACATGGGTGTTAAAGGTAACAGCATAGAGGATGCACAGGCCAAGGTAGAGAAGCTGACCGAGGATGTAAAGGCTGTACTGTAACCACCATGAGCAAATAGCATGCAAGTATGTTATTCAGGAAAGCTCTGGAAGAGCGATTTTGCGAATGGGGTTCTGAATAGTTAATGTTATTTTTAAGAGCGAATCGCCCGGGAAGGGCGATTTGCTCTTTTATAAAAGTGGAGGTATCCGTGGCAAAGCTGAACATAGCAAACCTTAAGAAAACTCTATATTATTTGCAACGCAACGGCCTGAGGGAAACCTGGATCTCTGTAAGGGAACGCCTGACAGAGACAGACCGCTATTTTTATGTGCCCTGTCCGGAAGGGGAACTGGAAAGGCAAAGTTGCAGAAAATGGGATAATCCGGTTACACTCAGCATTGTGGTGCCGTTGTACCGTACCCCGGAAATCTATCTGAACAGAATGATAACAAGCGTTATGCAACAGAGCTATCCTCACTGGGAACTGATTCTGGCGGATGCCACAGAGGATCACAGTGTGGAGGAGACGTTGACAAATCAGGGATTCCTGACAGAACGGCTCCTGGAAAATGCGGAAACTATTGCAGCGGATGCAAGGATCCACTATATACACCTTACGGAAAATGCCGGAATTGCGGCGAATACCAATCAGGCATTACCCTATGCAAGGGGAGAATATATCGGCCTGCTGGATCATGATGATGTATTGACACCGGATGCTCTGTATGAGATGGCAGATGCTATTACCAAAGCAAATGACAGAGGTGTCAGAGTTGCATTCGCTTATTCGGATGAAGACAAATGCAACGGGGATGAGACAAAATATTACGATCCCAACCATAAAGAAGACTTTAATTACGATTTAATCCTGAGTAATAACTATATCTGCCATTTTCTGGTGATGGATGCAGATCTGATGAAGAAACTGGCATTCCGGCCAGAATGCGACGGTGCCCAGGACTATGATCTGGTGCTGCGGGCAGTGTCAGAGGTGCTGGCTGCAGATGGCCGCTCCGGGGAGGAGAGAATTCTTCATATTCCCAGAGTGCTGTATCACTGGAGATGCCATGAAGCATCTACAGCAGCCAATCCCCACAGCAAGAAATATGCTTACGAAGCGGGGCTGCGTGCACTGCAGGATCATGCGGCAGAGCGTGGGATCCCGGCAAAGGCAGAGGAGACCAGACATGTAGGATTTTATCGGTTACAATATACAGAGGTATTACAGGAGAGACCGGATGTGGCTGCCGTAGGTGGCAGAGTGCTGTCTGGGAAAAACCGCGGCAGGATCGCCGGCGGCAGAATGACTGCGGACGGAAAGGTGTTCTACGAGGGACTGCCGAAGGACTTTGGCGGTTATCTTCATCGGGCGGAGCTGTCCCAGGATGCAGAAGCGTTAGACCTTCGCTGCATCAGGATCCGGTCAGCTGACAGGGAATTGTTTGAAAAAATCGTGGGAGTGTCTTATACGGAAGTAGTAAGAGGTCCGGAACAACAGCCGGTATTTGACAGCTCCACACTGCCTGCCGGGGCTGATATCCGGCTTTTAAGTCTGCAATTATCGGAAGCATTACGAAAACGGGGAAGACTGCTGTATCTGCCGGAGTATCCGGAGAAATGGGAGAGACTATGAAGGAAGTAACCGTCGTTATACCCAATTACAACGGAATGAAATATTTACCGGAATGCATGGCTTCCCTGTGTCAGGGACAGGAAAATGCACCGGAATATGAAGTGCTGATCATAGACAATGGTTCTGCTGACGGGAGCGTGGAATATCTGGACAGCGAATGGTGTCGCAAAAAAGAGGCACCGGCAGAAGAGGGGGGAAAACCGCAGGTGCGTCTGATCGCCCTGCCGGAGAACACCGGCTTCTGTCATGCGGTGAATCTGGGAATCCGGGAGGCACGAAGCCCCTATGTGATCCTGTTGAACAACGATACCAGAGTAGAAGCTGGATTTGTGAAAGGACTGTATGATGCCATTCGGAAGGATGAAAAGATCTTTTCCGTCAGCGCCAAAATGCTTATGTGGGATAAGCCAGAGCTGCTGGATGATGCGGGAGACCGCTACTGCGTTCTGGGATGGGCATATTCCCGGGGAAAAGGCCGGCCTGCTGTGGATTATGACAAGAATGTCAGCATATTCTCAGCCTGTGGCGGAGCGGCAATTTACAGACGTCAGGTATTTGAGGAGATCGGCTATTTTGACGAAGCGCATTTTGCTTATCTGGAAGATCTGGATATCGGTTACCGTGCCCGGATCTACGGCTATGAGAACCGGTACGAGCCGACGGCATCCGTTCTGCATTACGGCAGTGCTTCTACGGGATCCCGCTACAATTCCCGGAAAACGGAACTTTCTTCTTCCAATAATATCTATGTCATCGGCAAAAATATGCCGCTACTACAGTGGATCCTGAATCTGCCGTTCTTTTTGCTTGGATTTGGCATAAAATTTCTGTTTTTTTGTAAGAAGAGAATGGGAAAACTATATTTAAAGGGATTGGCCGAAGGGTGGAAACGTACCGTGGGTCCTGTGGGAAAGCAGGCAAAAGTGCGCTTTCAATGGAGTCATCTATGGAATTATGTGAAGATTCAGTGGCAATTATACCTGAATGTTTTTCGAATTCTTATGAAATCTTAAGAAATCGCTTCATAAATTCTTAAGTTGAGAAAAAACCACCGTTATTGTAGAATGAAATCGTTGAAAAGAAGCTTTTCGGACTTAAAGATTGGGTGACCCGTATGATAAAAGACAACCAGAAAGTCTTTAACAGGCTTCTTGTGATAATAGATGCGCTGATCACGGCAGTATCTTTTGTCCTTGCCTATTATATCAAATTTTATATCTTAAATGACGGTCCGGGGATCGGTGTCCTGCCGGTGCAGGATTATTATATGCTGCTTCCCTTTATTGTACCCGGTTATATGTTCCTGTATTACCGGTGCAGTGTGTATTCCCCGAAGCGTACGGTTCGCCGCAGACATGAGATATACAGTATCCTGCAGGCGAATACCATTGGCCTGGCGGCTTTGATCATTATTTTATATATGATCATCCGTGAGATCAATTTTTCACGATCCGTCATGGCAATTTTTTATGTCCTGAATGTTTTTCTGACTTCCGTATTCCGTATCATCATGCGCAAGGCATTGCGTTCCATACGGAAAAAGGGGTACAACCTGAAGCACATTTTGCTGGTAGGTTATTCCCGAGCGGCGGAGGAATATATCGACAGAATCCTCAGCAATCCCCAATGGGGATATGTAGTGTGTGGTATTCTGGATGAGCACATCCCGGGCGGCACGACCTATAAGGGAGTGAAAGTACTGGGAACGCTTGGTAATCTGGAATACATCCTTCCGGAGAACAAGCTGGATGAAATCGCGATCACACTTTCCCTGAAGGATTATGATTATCTGGAAGGTGTGGTGGATATCTGTGAGAAATCCGGGGTGCACACCAAATTCATTCCGGATTACAGCAGTCTGATCCCCAGCAGACCCTATACGGAGGATCTGATGGGATTACCGGTGATCAATATCCGGTATGTACCGCTGACGAACACAGGCAATATGGTGATCAAGCGGGCAATGGATATCGTTGGTTCCATTTTCGGTATCATTATTACCTCACCGATCATGCTCATATCAGCAATTCTGGTAAAGCTGTCCAGCCCGGGACCGGTGATCTTTAAGCAGGAACGGGTAGGACTTCATAATAAGCCGTTTTATATGTACAAATTCCGCAGCATGGCAATGCAGACGGCGGCGGAAGAGAAAAAGGGATGGACGGTACGCAATGACCCCAGAGTCACCGGTATCGGTAAGGTTCTCAGACGTACCAGTATCGATGAACTTCCCCAGCTGTTCAATATCTTAAAAGGAGATATGAGTCTGGTCGGTCCCAGACCGGAAAGACCGCAGTTTGTGGAAAAGTTCAAGGAAGAGATTCCCCGTTACATGGTAAAACATCAGGTACGGCCGGGACTGACCGGATGGGCACAGGTGAATGGCTTGCGCGGTGATTCCTCCATCAAGAAGAGAATCGAATATGATATTTACTATATTGAGAACTGGACCATTGGATTTGATATCAAGATCATTCTTATGACGTTCTTTACAGGATTTATCAATAAAAATGCTTATTAGTACAAGGAGAAGACAAGATGGCAACAAATTCTAACAACAATGGCGGCAATGGTCAGAGACCTGCCGGAAGCGGAAGAAAACCTTCCGGAAGCGCACAGAGACCTACAGGACAGAGACCCGCCGGAAGCGGTCAGAGACCTGCCGGCAGTGGACAGAGAACCGGAGCTGCGAACGGACAGAAGAGAATGTCTGCCAAACAGCGTGCAGCCAAGAAGAGAAGAAAGGTTATCATCTTCGGTGTAGAGATTGCGGTTATCCTGATCATGGTAGCAGTATTGTATCTGGTAATGACTCATACCAGCAATGAGGGCCCCAAGGTAACCGTTCTGGAGACAGAAGAACTTCAGATTCCCGAAGAGGTGCAGCAGGATGAAACTATGAAGGGCTATATGAACATTGCCCTGTTCGGTGTGGATGCCACCAAGGAAAGCCTGTTGTACAAGGGCAGCCGAAGCGATAGTATCATGATCGCCAGCATCAACATGGATACCGGTGATATCAAACTGGTCAGCGTATATCGTGATACGTACCTGAATATCGGTACGGATTCCTACCAGAAATGCAATGCCGCTTATTCCTATGGCGGAGCAGAGCAGGCGGTTAAGATGCTGAACATGAATCTGGATATGGATATTACGAACTTTGTGACCGTAGGCTATAAAGGACTGAGCGAAGTGATCGACGGTCTGGGCGGTATCTATATTGATGTGGACTCTGAGGAGATCAAGCATATCAACAACTATCAGATCGGTATTGCAGAAGTTTTGAAATGCGATTATACACCGGTAACTGAGACCGGTATGCAGCTGTTGAATGGTCTGCAGGCTACTGCTTACTGCCGTATCCGTTATACCGCTGGTAACGACTTTAAGCGTGCTGCCCGTCAGCGTGAAGTCATTCAGGCAATCGAAGATCAGGCAAAGAAAGCAGATTATGCAACATTGTCCAAGGTATTCAACAGTGCCATCGACGACATTTACACCAGTCTGGATTCCAAGGACATCCTGGATCTGCTGAGCAATATTTCAAATTATCGCATAGTGGACGAAGGAGGTTTCCCCGAAGAGACCATGCGTGACACCGGCAATATCGGTGCAAAGGGAAGCTGTGTTATTCCGGTAAATCTCGAAAGCAATGTAGTATGGCTGCATCAGTTCCTGTTTGATGATGCCAACTATTCCGTAACCAGCAACGTGAAGGAATACAGCAATAAGATTGAATCTGACACATCACCTTATATGAATAAGTAAGAAACAGTGTATAGAGTAAAGCAACAGGAATACAAGGGAGTCTTCCGGAATCTGCCGGGGCTCCCTTGTGCATTACCCAGAAGGTTATAATCCTCTTGGACAGTAGGAAAAGGCTTGTGCCGCAATAAGAGTTAAAGTATAATGAACCAGAGATTGGAAAAGTGAGGAGCGATCTGACATGGAGATAGATGTGATCATTCCCCTGTATAAGCCGGGAAAAGAATTATTTACATTATTGGATAAACTGGGCAGTCAGAGCGTACCGGTACATCAGGTGATTCTTCTGAATACGGAAGAAAAATATTTTGATCAGCTGATCTACGGAATCAGATTTCTGGAAACCTATCAGAATATCAAGGTATACCATGTATCCAAAAGAGAGTTCGATCATGGCGGTACGAGACGGATGGGAGTAAAAAAGTCTTCTGCGGATGTCTTCGTGATGATGACACAGGATGCCATGCCGAAAGATGACAGGCTGATCGAAAAACTGGTGGAACCCCTGCAGGGGGAAGTGGCGGTGGCCTATGCGAGACAGCTGCCCAGAGAGGATTCTACACCGGTGGAGAGCTATACCAGAGAATTTAACTATCCGGCAAAGTCCCGGATCAAATCGGCAGCAGACCTGGACAGCCTGGGGATCAAGACCTTTTTCTGCTCCAATGTCTGTGCGGCCTATCGCCGGGAGATCTATGAGGAACTGGGCGGGTTCGTCAGACATACGATATTTAATGAAGATATGATCTATGCGGCAAAGGCGGTGGAAGCAGGATACTCTGTGGCTTATGCGGCGGATGCGCAGGTGGTGCATTCTCATAATTATACCAACGGGCAGCAGTTCCACAGAAACTTTGACCTGGGAGTATCGCAGGCAGAGCATCCCGAGATTTTTGCAGCATATCCTTCGGAGTCCGAGGGAAAACGAATGGTGAAAGATGTGACGGTATATTTGCGCAGCAACCATATGTCTGCCGGATTGCCCCATTTTTATATGCAATGCGCCTGTAAATATGCAGGTTATTTACTGGGAAAGAACTATCGCAGGCTCCCGAAAAAATGGGTACTTGCTTTTACTTCCAACAAGGAATACTGGAAACAGAACAGAAAGGATGTATGACTATGTGTGGTATTGTAGGTTATATTGGAACAGAACAGGCAGCACCGATCATTCTGGACGGTCTGTCCAAGCTGGAATACCGTGGATATGATTCCGCAGGTATGGCGATTTTTGACGGTGAGAAGATCAACACCAGAAAGGCAGTGGGAAGACTTAAGGTTCTGGAGAACCTGACCCACGGCGGAGAGAATATGAAAGGAACCTCCGGTATCGGACATACGCGTTGGGCAACTCACGGAGCTCCCAGCGATATCAATTCCCATCCGCATATGAACAATGCGGGAACCATTGCCGTGGTACACAACGGCATTATCGAGAACTATATTCCCCTGAAGAAAAAGATGCAGGATAAGGGGTATCAGTTCGTATCCGAGACTGATACCGAGGTATTGGCACATCTGTTAGACTATTATTACAAGGGAAATCCTCTGGAAGCCATCACGAAGGTGCTTCATCGTGTGGAAGGCTCTTATGCGCTGGGAATCATGTTTGCAGATCAGCCGGATAAGATTTTTGCAGCCCGCAAGGACAGCCCGCTGATCGTAGGAAAGAGCGACAACGGCAGCTTTATCGCTTCCGATGTTCCTGCGATATTGAAATATACCAGAACCGTATATTATGTAGACAATCAGGAAGTTGTGGAATTACAGCAGGGTAGTCTGCGTTTCTTCTCCGTGGATGAGGAAGAGATCGAGAAGCAGCCGGTGACCATTGACTGGGATGCCAATGCGGCAGAAAAGGCTGGATATGAGCACTTCATGCTGAAAGAGATCTATGAGCAGCCGAAGACCATCAACGATACCATCTCTCCGAGAATCAAGGATAATGATATTGTGATCGAAGAGCTGAACATGAGTGATGAAGAGATCAAAGAGATCACGAAGATCCATATTGTGGCCTGCGGCTCCGCATATCATACCGGAGTTACCGCAAAATATGTGATCGAGGGTCTGGCAAGAATCCCGGTAGAAGTGGATGTGGCCAGTGAATTCCGTTATCGTGATCCGATTCTTCAGAAGGGTAATATGGTCATTGTCATCAGCCAGTCCGGTGAGACGGCAGATACTCTGGCAGCACTGAGAGAGTCCAGGGAAAGGGGCTTCAAGGTACTGGGCATTGTCAATGTGGTGGGAAGCTCCATTGCCAGAGAGGCAGACAGTGTTATGTATACCTGGGCAGGTCCCGAGATCGCAGTGGCTACCACCAAGGCTTACAGTGCACAGCTAACTGCACTTTACATGCTGGCTATGAAATTCGCCAGGGTACGTGGTACTATTGATCAGGAGAAGTTCGCCGGTATGCTGACAGATTTAAGATGCCTGCCGGATCAGATTGAACTGCTTCTGGGACAGAAGGAGAAGATTCAGCATTTTGCCAATCGTTACGTGGGAGCAAGAGATATTTTCTTCATCGGACGCGGTATTGACTACGCAATCTCGCTGGAAGGATCCCTGAAACTGAAAGAGATCTCCTATATTCATTCTGAGGCTTATGCAGCCGGAGAACTGAAGCATGGTACGATTTCTCTGATCGAAGATGGGACGCTGGTAGTGGCTTTGGCAACCCAGCCGGATCTGTTCCAGAAGACCATCAGTAATATGGTAGAAGTAAAAGCAAGAGGAGCCTTTGTTATGGCAGTCACCATTGAAGGCAACAAGGCCATTGAGAAAGCGGCGGATTATGTAATATACATCCCCGAGACCAATCCGTACTTTACCAATTCTCTGGCAATCATTCCTTTGCAGTTGTTCTCCTACTATGTGGCAGTGGGACGCGGCTGTGACGTGGATAAACCCAGAAACCTGGCAAAATCCGTTACTGTTGAGTAGAGTGTAATAACTTACCCATAGAGAGACTGCTTGCAGGCAGAACAGACTCTCTGTTTTTTCAGGATTCATAATTGCTTCAGAAAGTTATCACAATTCGGACACAATTGACGGATATACTGTGTTCATAAGGTGAGAGGAAGAAATGAAACAGGTAATGGTAAAAAGAGTTTCTCACTTGCAACAGGATAGGAGGAAGCAATATGTACGAGAATGATAGTTTTTCCGGTTACGGAACCGGCAATGAAAATACAACCGGTACATTCAGTGGAGCAGATCTGAATGAGACAAGAACAGAAAACAGTTATGGCTATGAAAATCATAGTACTACCCAGAGTGCAGCAGGAAGCACCAATGGTTACACCACTTATCAGATGGGCGGAACCACAGGCAGCAACAATACGGAGCCTAAGAAACCCCAAAAACATGGCGGTTACTTCCGGAAGGCAATGGTAAGTGTCAGCCTGGGATTGTTCTTTGGACTGTTCGCAGGAATCGGTTTCTATGCAGTACAGCAGGGAACCGGGATGTTTACGACCAGCACAGATACCGCAGTGGTAGATGAGATCGCTTCTGAGGCAACGACAGAAAGTACCCAGAGTGCACAGCTGGCTACCAATGTTACTTATGTAGAGTCCGATGTATCCAATGTGGTAGAAAAAGTAATGCCTGCCATGGTATCCATCGTAAATAACTTTACCGAGACAGCCAATGTCTTCGGACAGCAGTATACACAGGAAGAAGCAGCCAGCGGTTCCGGTATCATTGTAGGTAAGACCGATGATGAACTGCTGATCGTATCCAATAATCATGTAGTAGAGAGTGCAGATACTCTGACCGTTACTTTTATCGATGGCAGTGAAGCACAGGCACAGGTCAAAGGACTGGATTCCGACATGGATCTGGCAGTGATCGCAGTATCTTTAAATGATCTGAGTGATGATACCAAGAATGCTATTACAGTAGCAACACTTGGCAGCAGTGATGATCTGAAGCTTGGTGAGCCGGTCATCGCTATCGGTAATGCCCTTGGCTATGGTCAGTCTGTTACCAACGGTATTGTAAGTGCCCTGAATCGTGAGATCACTCTGGAGAACGGCTCTACCGGTCTGGAGAACGGCTCTACCGGTACTTTCATCCAGACCAACGCAGCCATCAACCCCGGTAACTCCGGCGGTGCACTGCTGAACATGAATGGTGAGGTTATCGGTATCAACTCCAACAAGATTGGTGGTACTGCCGTAGAAGGTATGGGATATGCTATCCCGATTACTTCGGCAAGTCCTATCATTGCAGATCTGATGGAGCGTCAGACCAGAACCAAGGTAGCTGAGGATGAAGTCGGTTACATCGGCATCTCCCTGCGGGAAGTAACTTCCCAGATCTCCCAGATGTACAACATGCCGGAAGGTATCTATGTAGTATCTGTAGAGGAAGGCAGCGCAGCAGCCAATGCCGGTATCATGAAAGGTGATATCATTACCAAATTTGACGGCAGCAGTATCTCTTCCTACTCTGATCTGCAGAAAACGTTACAGTATTATGCAGTCGGTGATTCCGTAACCGTAACGGTACAGAGACCTCAGAACGGTGAATATGTATCCATCGAGCTGAATCTGACACTGGGCAGCAGACCTGCAAGCCAGAAATAAAGAAATAACAGGTAAATAAAAGGAAATGGAAAGAGACCCGGGCGAGACATATGGTTTTGCCCGGGTCTTGTAATATTTACCAAAATATGAATAGTTATAAATGGTTTAGAAAAACTTAACTTGTGCCCCGCTACTTCATTGAGTATAATAAGCGTAGGCAATGAGAAGTGTCAGACACGGGTATTATGCAATATGACTGCTTGCAGGCATTATTGCGTAATGGCCGGGGATGATAGGGCGAAGCCCGGATATCGAGGGAACACGAAGTGTTACCGAGATACACTGCGGAATAGTGGTAGGAAACAAAGAGGAGAATAACATGACAGATAATTATAATGATGATTATAGAGAAGTGATCCCTGAGGAGGAAAAAACAGAGACCGATGTGAGTGAAACTCAGGATAACGAAAAAAATAACGGAAACACACAGGTGGCGGATACTGCAAAAGAAAATTCCACCGAAAAAAAGTCAGAGGACAAAAAGGACAGCAGCGAATACGAAGATGTCTGCTTTATCTGCCGCAGACCGGAGAGCAAAGCCGGCAGAATGTTCAAGCTGCCCAACCATATCTGCATCTGCGATGATTGCATGCACAAGACCATGGAGACTGTGAGCCAGTTCGATTATCAGGGAATGTTGAACAATCCCAATGATTTCAACCAGTTTAACGGACAGAACGGATTCCCCAACATCAGTTTTGTGAATCTGGCGGATCTTCAGGGAGACGGCGGTATTCCCAACAAGCAGAAACTCAAGAAGAAAAAGAAGGCGGAAGGTCCCAAACCGGTATTCAATATCAAGGACATTCCGGCACCTCATAAGATCAAGGCCAGTCTGGATGAATACGTGGTAGGACAGGAAAAAGCCAAGAAGGTCATCTCCGTAGCAGTATACAACCATTACAAGAGAGTGGCCACTGACACTATGGATGAGATTGAGATCGAAAAGTCCAACATCCTCATGATCGGCCCCACCGGTTCCGGTAAGACCTATCTGGTAAAGACACTGGCAAAACTTCTGGATGTGCCTCTGGCGATTGCTGATGCCACCTCTCTGACTGAGGCCGGTTATATCGGTGATGATATCGAGAGCGTGGTATCCAAATTGCTGGCAGCGGCGGGCAATGACGTAGAAAAGGCGGAAAAAGGTATCATCTTCATCGATGAGATCGACAAGATCGCCAAGAAGAAAAACACCAACTCCCGGGATGTCAGCGGAGAGAGTGTACAGCAGGGTATGTTGAAGCTTCTGGAAGGTGCGGAAGTGGAGGTGCCGGTAGGTGCCAACAGCAAAAATGCCATGGTACCTCTGGCAACGGTGAACACCCGCAATATCCTGTTTATCTGCGGTGGTGCGTTCCCGGATCTGGACGAGATCATCAAGGAGCGCCTGACCAAGACCGCATCCATCGGTTTCAACTCGGAACTGAAGGATAAATACGATAAAGATACCGATATTTTATCCAAGGTGACTGTGGAAGATATCCGCAAGTTTGGTATGATTCCGGAATTTATCGGTCGTCTGCCGATCATTTGTACTTTACAGGGATTGTCAAAGGATATGCTGGTGAAGATCCTGAAAGAGCCGAAGAATGCGATTCTTAAGCAGTACCAGAAGCTGTTGGAGCTGGATGAGGTAAAACTGGAGTTCACAGACGATGCCCTGGATGCCATTGCCGAGAAGGCAATGAAGCGCGATACCGGTGCCAGAGCTCTGCGCTCCATCATCGAGGACTTCATGCTGGATATCATGTATGAGATCCCGAAGGATGATAACATCGGAAGGGTTACCATTACCAGAGAGTACATTGAAGGAACCGGCGGCCCCATCATCGACATCCGCAGTAATGAGATCCTGGAACCAGTGGAGAATCTGAAGCAGATTCCGGTGGAAGAGAAATAAATTGAGAGTTAGTGAAATACCACCCGGATGACTTTGTTGTCTTCCTGGGTGGTATTTTTGTTTTGATGTTCCGATTTTACCGCCTAAAATCTATTTTGTGCTGTAGAAGCAGTAAATTTGAAGTGATTTTCTTTTATAGTGACTGATATTTACTGCCGGAATGGAAGCATCCTATGCCGAAGCGGTAATTGTCAGAACGTTTTCATGAATTCTTCAATAAAAATACTGCTTGGATTTCTAAAAGCACTTTCAGGGCAGTAATATGCTTGCCCTACTAAGCAGGGAGTTAGCGAAACAGCCCCGTAGCCCTCTTTCTATTGCTTTGGTGAAAATCGCATCAAAATAGCAAAATCCGTACAAAAAAACTTCTAAATCAGGAATTTTTGTACGGAATTTCTTCATTTTGCACGCTCAGCGAAAATAACAGCTTTTT
>OHRL01001100.1_pt1 | contig 16280 bp, 7 predicted proteins | sample 1578331 | NCBI WGS metagenome assembly OHRL01 (sample SAMEA3879608, study PRJEB24766) | human gut metagenome | biome: human-associated habitat; feature: feces | place: USA | collected 1985/1987
TGATCATCAATGGAGACGGACGCGATACCGATCTGTTGATGCAGGAAGGGATCAAAGATGCACAGGCATTTATCGCACTGACGGATAATTCGAGTACGAACATCTTGGCTTGTCTGGCTGCTAAACGCGCCGGAGTATTCAAGACTATCGCTAAGATCGAAAATATCGACTACATACCTTTAGCGGAGAGCATGGACATCGGCTCGGTTATCAATAAGAAACTGATTGCTGCCAGCCATATCTACCAATTCCTGTTGGATGCAGACGTGTCGAACGTGAAGTGTTTAACTTTTGCCAATGCAGATGTGGCGGAACTTGTTGCCCGTCCCGATTCGAAAATTACCCGTAAGCAGGTAAAAGATCTGAATCTTCCGAAAGATTTGACGTTGGGCGGATTGATTCGTGACGGTGAGCCTATGATGATCAAGGGTGATACACATATCCAAGCTTATGACCACGTTGTGGTGTTCTGTTTGGATACGGCTATGCGTAAATTGGAGGACTACTTTAATTAATTGTCAATGGACAACTCTGGGTTGTCTCTTTTCTCTGTTCAATGTGTCAATTGTTAATAGCATATTATGCTGAACATTCGTTTTATAATTAAGATGTTAGGGATGATGTTCATCCTTGAGACGTTGTTTATGCTGGCTGCAACGGCAGTCGCTTTCTTATATGAAGGAAATGACTTCTATCCGCTTCTTCAGTCGAGTGGTATCATGTTCGGAACGGGAGTCCTTTTTATGCTGATCGGACTACGAGCCAATGAACATACGGCCGGGCGCAGGGAAGGGATGCTGACTGTTACATTAACTTGGGCTCTTTTCTCCCTTTTGGGGATGTTACCATTCTATTTAGGTGGCTATATAGATAATGTGACGGATGCTTATTTCGAAACGATGTCTGGTTTTACGACGACAGGCTCTACCATATTGACCGATATCGAAGCTCTTCCGCACGGGATATTGTTTTGGCGGAGCCTTACGCAATGGCAGGGCGGTATTGGAATGATCGTGTTTACCGTAGCGCTGATGCCTATTATCGGAGGTGGGGCTACCCAGATGTTCAATGCCGAGACTCCGGGTATCACGCACGAACGTTTCCGTCCGCGTGTTACCCAGGTGGCCAAGCGCCTGTGGGGAGTTTATTTGTTCCTGACCATTATCCTTATTGGTCTTTTATGGGCGGGTCCAATGGACTTGTATGACGCTGTCAATCATGCGCTCACTTGTATTTCTACAGGTGGCTATTCCACGAAAAATGCCAGTATCGCTTACTGGGACTCTGCCTATATCGAATATATAATTACGATTTTTATGTTTATCGGTGCGACCAATATTACTTTGATATATTTCTTTTTTAACGGTAGGCCCAAGAAGTTATTTGCGGATGAAGAAACACGCTGGTTTTTCTGGTTCGTACTGATTATTACGGCAATATCGACAGTCTGGATCATGTATAAAGGAATTGTGGACGATTTTGGTACAGCTTTTAGGCAAACGGTATTCCAGGTCGTGACATTGGTGTCTACATGTGGGTTTGCAACGGTCGATTATATTCCGTGGGGACCGTTTTTCTGGCTGTTAGCGCTAGTTCTGATGGTGGTATGTGGTTGTGCTGGCTCTACTTGTGGAGGTTTGAAAATGGGCCGTTTTGTGATTTTGACCAAGAACCTCTTTAATGAATTTAAGAAGCAGACGCATCCACATGCCATTATTCCGGTGCGAATGAACGGGCATGCTGTTTCTGGTGATATCGTCCACCGGGTATTGGCGTTCGCTTTTGCCTATATTGCTTTAATATTTGTCAGCTGTATGGTGCTGATGATCGATGGGGTAGGATTTGAGGAGACTATCGGGGCTACTATCTCTTCGATCAGTAACGTTGGACCGGGACTTGGTAGTCTGGGACCGGTCGGAAACTATGCTGATGTCCCGGCGGTATCGAAGTGGTTCTTGTCTTTTCTGATGATGGTCGGACGTTTGGAGATCTTTACGGTGTTGACAATCTTGTTGCCGGGGTTTTGGAAACAATAATACCAAAAAAGATAGTTCGGATATACGCTTTTGCCTAATTTTGCGTTATAATAGGTGCGAATCATAAAGACGTAAGATACATGATAGAATATATCAAGGGAGAGATAGTAGAACTGACACCGGCCAGGATGATCTTGGAATGTGCCGGAATCGGTTATGAACTGAATATCTCCTTGAATACATATACTTTTTATAATGGGAAACCGACCGGGAAGATTTACGTGTACGAAGTAATACGTGAAGATGCCCATTTGCTTTTTGGCTTTGCAGGAAAAGATGAGCGCGAACTGTTTCTGATGTTGACTTCCGTGTCGGGAGTCGGTCCCAATACTGCTCGGATGATCCTTTCTTCCCTGTCACCATCTGAATTGATCCGGGTGATTGCCGATAAGAACGAAACAGCTCTGACGTCAGTCAAAGGAATCGGATTGAAAACAGCTCAACGTATTCTAGTTGATCTCAAAAACAAGGTAAAGCCGATAGAGGGAATGACAGTGACAGGTGGCTCCTCTTCTGTCGCTGCCAGTGGTGCTGTCACAGAAGAAGCAGTGGCGGCATTGGTTATGCTTGGATTCCAGAAGGCCGCTTCGCAAAAGGCGGTTAACTCGATATTGAAAGGTTCGCCTGCACTGGCTGTCGAGCAGGTCATTAAAACAGCCCTAAGAATGCTTTAAGCAATGGATAATTGGCAATTGGCAATTTAGGAGAATTTGGAATTGTCGGTTGTCATTGTCTGTTGTCAATTGTCAATTAACATGAGAAAGACACTGAAATTTATACTCTGGATAACAATTCTACTGTTTGGTGCAGGTCTGTATTCTATGAATACGGATTTTCTGGCCTATGAGATGTCGTTGCCGGATACTGAACAGCCGGTCGTTCCGGATGATACGGTGCCGAAGGTGCGCACCCGCTTTCCGGTAGCCAAGACGGTCCCTGAAGAATATCAGGATCTTACCAAGCAGTCACCTGCTGACTTGAAGACGCCGGATAACGTGAAATCAGTGGTCGAATATGATATCAGAACCGGGACATATGTGGTCCGTACCAAGTTAGGTGATGCCGATCTGACTACTCCTATTTCGTTGACCCCTGAGGAATACCAGGATTATAGTTTCCAAAAATCCGTTCAATCCTACTATCGCCAGAAAAACGAGGAAGAATTTCAAAAGGCGGCTAATAAGCAGTTCAATTTAGCTGATATGCAGTTCAATATCGGTGCGGCGGAACGTATCTTTGGGCCGGGCGGTGTCCGGGTGAAAACGCAAGGTTCGGCTGAAGTGGAGCTAGGCTTGAAGCAGAATAAAACCAAAAATCCCTCTTTGCCGGAACGTGCTCGTACCTTCTTTAATTTCGATGAGAATGTTCAATTGAATGTACAGGCATCGGTTGGTAGCAAAGTGAATTTCGATATGAACTATAATACCGAAACCTCTTTTGATTTCGACTCCAAAAAACTGAAATTAGCTTATACCGGGGAGGAAGATGAAATTATCAAGTCGCTGGAAGCCGGAAATGTAAGTATGACAACCAGTAACTCCCTAATCAACGGAGGAGCAGCCCTGTTCGGTATGAAAGCGGATCTCCAGTTCGGGAAGCTGCGAGTCAATGCGTTGTTTGCACAGCAGGAGTCGGAATCGAAAACGGTCAGTTCTAAAGGGGGCGTGCAGACAAAACCTTTCGAATTGACGATTGACCAGTATGACGAGAATCGTCACTTTTTCCTGTCACACTATTTTCGCGACCGCTATGATGAGGCGGTGAAGAACCTGAATACGATTTCCTCTCCCGTCACGATCAGCAAGGTGGAAGTTTGGGTGACAAACAAACGGGCTACTTATGACCAGGCGCGTAACGTGGTCGCTTTTGCCGATCTGGCCGAGCATGATAATATTTCGAATACGGCGGTCGTTTCTCCTTCGGGGGCGCTGTCTATCCCCTATAATAATACGAATACATTATATAATACCCTTAACCAACAATTTACCGGTGCTCGTGATATCAGCACGGTAAATCAGGCGTTGGGAGGAACTTTTGTTAACGGTACGGAGTATGAAGAAGTGGAAAGCGCTCGTTTGCTGGATGCGTCCGAATATACGGTCAATACGAAGTTGGGGTATATCTCGCTGAAAACACAGTTGCAGGCAGATGAGGTATTGGCTGTCGCTTACAATTATACTTATTCGGATGGAAAGACTTATCAGGTTGGCGAGTTCTCGACTGACAACCCTTCATCGGCTGCCTCTTGCCTGTATGTGAAGTTGTTGAAAGGAATTACCATGTCGCCTGATATGCCTTTTTGGGACCTGATGATGAAAAATATCTATTCATTAGGAGCTTACTCTGTCCAAAAAGAGAAGTTCAAGTTGAATATCATGTATCAAAGCGATACAACCGGTACGTATGTCAACTATTTGCCGGAAGGGGCGATTGCCAACCAAATCTTGTTACGAGTGCTGAACCTGGATAGCTATGATTCCAACAATCAGCCGCATCCGGATGGTATATACGACTTTATTGAAGGTGTGACCGTCCTTGCCGATAATGGGAAAATTATTTTTCCAAGTGTGGAACCATTCGGTTCCTATCTGCGTAAAAAGATTAACAATGATGCGATTGCTGACAAATATGTGTTCCAGGAACTCTACGACTCGACATTGACCGTCGCCCGGCAGATTGCTGAAAAGAACAAGTTCAAACTGGAAGGGGAATACAAAGCCTCTTCGGGTGCCGAGATACAGTTGGGGGCTTCCAACGTAGCGCGAGGTTCAGTGAAAGTAACGGCTGGTGGGGCGATATTAACCGAGAATGTGGATTATACCGTCGACTATACTTCCGGCGTGGTAACGATCCTGAACGAAAGTATTATTTCCGCAGGTACGCCGGTCAGCGTCTCGCTGGAAAACCAGACAGCCTATAACATGCAGCGTAAGACCATGATGGGATTGGACTTGAACTATCAGTTCAACCCGAATCTGATGGTAGGCGCTACCATCATGCACATGTCCGAAATGCCGTTGACCACCAAGACGACGATGGGCGACGAAGCGATAAAGAATACGCTCTGGGGTGTCAATATGGCTTATAAGGGCGAGAGTCAGTGGCTTACCAATATGTTCGACAAGCTGCCGTTGCTGAACCTAAGCAAACCCAGTCAGATATCTTTCAATGCGGAGTTCGCTCATTTGATTGCCGGGCATTACGAAAACAAGAACACGGGGGGATATTCGTATCTGGATGACTTCGAGTCGACACAGAGCAATTTCGACCTCTCCGACCCTTATCCCTGGCAGTTGTCCAGTGTGCCTTATGACGATGGTACGCCCCAATTGTTCCCGGAAGCTGGACTGACCAATAATATCGATTACGGGAAAAGTCGTGCTTTGCTTGCTTGGTACACGATCGACGGATTGTTCACGCGTAAAAATTCTTCTTTGCGTCCGAAATATATTACGACAAAAGATTTGTCCAACCATTATGTCCGTGCTATCGAGACGAGAGAGTTGTTCCCGCAACGGCAGCAAAGCATGAGTGAAAGTAATACGTTGACAGTTCTGAACATGGCTTACTATCCGCAGGAACGCGGACCGTATAACTTGGATGCCGATAATATTAATCCTGACGGAACATTGCAAAACCCGGAAAAGCGTTTCGGTGGAATGATGCGAAAGATAGACCAGAGTGACTTTGAGACGGCGAATGTCGAATATATCGAATTTTGGATGCTTGATCCGTTCATTTATGATCGTCAGACAACAGGGGGGGATCTGTATTTTAATTTGGGTGAGATATCGGAAGACATATTGAAGGATGAAAAGAAGTTCTTCGAAAACGGATTGCCAATCGATGGCGATACGTCTAAGGTCGATTATACTGTTTGGGGTAAGGTTCCAAAACAGCAGAGTACAGTTTATGCCTTCGACAATACGGCAGGTGCACGTCTGTTGCAGGATGTCGGCCTGAACGGTTTATCCTCGGATGAAGAAAAGGAATATCCGGCTTACCAGGATTATCTGAATAAATTACGCCAGAAATTGAATGCGGTAACCCTAACCGAGATGGAGAACGATCCGTTACAGCTGTCCCCTTTCTTTGATCCGGCCGGTGACAAGTTCCACTATTTTCGTGGTTCGGACTATGATTCTCAGGAGGTGGATATCTTAACACGTTACAAACGCTATAATGGAACGGAAGGAAACTCGAAAGATATCAACGATTCGGGCGAGCGCTACAGCACTTCTTCCAAGACCGTGCCTGATGTAGAAGACATCAATCAGGACAATACTCTGAATAAAAATGAAAAATATTTCGAATACAAAGTCAGGATAACTCCGCAGGATACGGTTGTCGGTGAAAACTTCATTGCGGATAAACGTACTTCATCAGTAAGATTGGCGGATGGTACGACAGAATCCGTTACCTGGTATCAATTTAAGATTCCGGTAAAACAATACCAGCGTCGTGTGGGGGCAATCAATGATTTCAAGACGATTCGTTTCATGCGTATGTATATGACAGGATTTAAGGAATCGGTCGTGTTGCGCTTCGGTACTCTGCAATTGGTACGCGGAGAATGGCGATCCTACGAGCAGGATTTGTCCGATCCGAAGATGCCGCCCGCAGTGAAGGGTAAATTGGAAGTCTCGACTGTCAATATCGAGGAAAACAGTGACAGGGATCCGGTCAGCTATACATTGCCCCCGGGCGTCAGCCGTGTACTGGATCCAAGCCAGCCTCAGATCCGTCAGGAGAACGAACAGGCGCTTTCTTTAAAGATAACGGACCTTGCCGCTCAAGATGCACGTGCCGTGTATAAGAATACGAATTATGATTTGCGGCAGTATAAGCGCTTGCAACTGTTTACACATGCCGAGGCTCCGAAATTGGATGTAAACGATCTTGCAGATGGCGATCTCGCTGTTTTTATCCGCCTGGGATCGGACTATAAGAATAACTATTACGAATATGAAGTACCGTTGAAATTGACTCCGCACGGGGAGTATAACTATAACAATTCGGAACACCAGAAAATCGTTTGGCCGGCAGAAAACATGCTGAATTTCCGTTTGGAGATTTTGACGGACCTAAAACTGGAGCGTAACCGGGAAAAACGGTCCGGTACGAATGGAGTGTCTTTCCAGACTGTCTATTCTGGTAGGGATCCGGACAACGATGGCAATACGATCCGTGTCAAAGGTAATCCGAGTCTTTCCGAAGTGAAGACAGTCATGATCGGTGTGCGTAACGTGCGTAATAAGTTGAAGAGTGGGGAAGTTTGGGTGAACGAATTGCGCCTGACCGACTTCAATGAAGAAGGTGGATGGGCGGCCAATGCGAATTTGAATGTTGCGCTTTCCGACTTGGGAACGGTGAATGTGGGCGGACGTATCGAAACGGCTGGTTTCGGTGCTCTCGACCAGTCGTTGAACGAACGCCGGATGGAAGACTTCAAACAGTATAACGTGGCGACCTCTATCGAATTGGGTAAGCTGTTCCCGGAAAAGGCGCAAGTCAGTATCCCGTTCTATTATGCTTATTCGAAGGAAACATATGATCCAAAATACAATCCGCTGGATCAGGATGTCAAGTTGAAGGATGCTATCGACAAGGCGGAAACGAAAGCCGAGAAGGACTCGATTCGTAATTATTCTCAAGATAGGACGGTTATCAAGAGTGTTTCGTTTAATAATGTGCGTGTGAATATCAAGAGTAAGAATCCGATGCCTTATGATCCGGCAAACTTTACACTCGGATATTCGTACAGTATTAATGATAAGAAAAATCCGGAAACGGAATATGAAACGACGAAAGACTATCGTGCTAATTTTGCCTATAGCTATGTGCCTTATGTCAAGCCGATCAAGCCATTCGATAAGTTATTGAAGAAAAACAACGGCTATACGCGCTATGCCAAACAACTGGCGTTTAATGTGGCCCCGTCTATCAACTTCCAGACGGCCATGATGCGTAATTATTACGAAATAAAATTACGCGATCTGACAGGAGCAGCAACAGGTGTCACTAACGATATTCCGGTGACATTCAGCCAGAACTTCTATTGGGACCGTGCTTTCAGTTTGAACTGGGCTTTTACGAATAACCTGAACATAACGTTCAGTTCCGGTACGAATGCCCGTATCGAAGAACCGTATGTGCAGGTCAATAAGGAGCTGAACCCGGACGGTTACCAGTTATGGAAAGATTCCGTGAAGAAGAGCATCGCTGACCTGGGAACCCCGATGAAATATGACCAGCAGTTTATGGCGACCTGGCAGCTGATCCCGGTTCTGGATTGGACCAATGCTTCTTTGAGCTACAATGCTACTTACAACTGGGATCGTGGAGCGACGGTAAGCGAAGATATCGAGATGGGTAATACGATCAAGAACCAGCGTCAGTTCGATTTGCAGGCGAACTTGAACCTGTTATCTCTCTACAACAAAAACAAATATTTGAAGAAGATCAACCAGAAGTTTAACAATACCCGGACTACGGCTAAAAAAACGGAGAAGAAGAAAAAGCCGAAATTGGAAAAAGAAATTGTCTTGAGTCCGGACAGCGCTACGGTTGTCGAGCATGGTATGTTTACGAAAAAGGTGCAAATCACGGCCAGAAGAACGGACGGGCGTGTCTACAAAGTCAAGTTCAAGCCGATCAACTTCGCACAGGTTAAGATTTTGAACCAAGACACGGTGCGCTTGAAGTTGACGATCATACCGGGACCGGCCCCTACTGAGGATTTTCTTTACAAGGCGGTTGAACACAGTGCCCGCTTTTTGATGATGGTGCGCCGTTTCAATATTCAGTTTACGAACTCTGCCGGTATGATGCTGCCCGGTTTCCGTCCGGAGATCGGTGATATCTTTGGCCAGGGACGTTCTTCATTCGGACTTTCCCCGGGGATCGGTTTTGCGTTCGGTGACGTGCGTCGTAGCTATATAGACGAGGCATATGAAAAAGGCTGGTTGATTACGGATACCGAGAGAGACGTGAATGCCGCAGTCATGACCAGTACGAAAAATCTGAATATACGGGCGAACCTCGAACCGATCACTGGATTGAAGATCGACTTGACGGCTCTTCGCAACGATACGCGTAATACGGAAATACAATTTATGTATGAAGGTATGCCGGAGATTATGGGGGGAAACTTTACCATGACGACAATCGCGTTGGGAAGCGCATTCGGAGGCAGTGGCAATGCTATGAATAACTATTCTTCGAAAGCCTTTGACAAGTTGTTGGCAAACCGCGAGATCATTGCCCAACGTATCGAAAGCAAGTATTCCGGCTTGAAATATCCGGATGTGGGCTTTATCCATGATAAAGGCTTGGGAGGAATGCCTTATAATCCGGGAACAGATAATGTGAACGGCGTCAACCGGAATTCGGCGGATGTCCTGATTCCTGCATTTCTGGCCGCTTATACCGGTAAGGACCCGAAGAAGGTAGGCTTGACGGCTTTCCCTTCGTTGAAGAGCATGTTGCCTAACTGGCGCGTTACTTACGACGGCTTGATCAAGATTCCGGCTGTCAAGAAATATTTCAAGAGCTTGACGTTGAGTCACCAGTACCGTTGTTCTTATTCGGTAGGTGCTTTCACATCCTTCTTGAATTGGGTGGATGCCGGGCAGGACGGACTGGGATATATCCAGTCGATTCTGAACGATAACCCGACACCATCGTCTCCTTATTCGATTTCGTCTGTCAGCCTTACCGAAGCGTTTAGTCCTTTGTTGGGTGCAGATGCGACGCTGTTGAATAACGTGACGGTTCGGGCGGACTATTCGACTACCCGCAATTTAAGCCTGAACACGACATCCTACCAATTGGTCGAAGCACTTTCCAAGAAAGTGACGATCGGTTTGGGTTACAAATATGCCGAGTTCAACAAGGTTTTGAAGATGAAGAAAACGCGTGATTTCAGCAATGACCTCACCGTTCGCCTTGATTTCTCGTTCAACAAGATGCAGTCGTTGATTCGTAAAATCGACACTCAACTGACGCAGGCTACTAGCGGTAACATCGCAAAGACAATCTCCTTCTCGGCTGATTACGGTTTGAGCCGTGCGTTGACGGTCCGTGCATTCTATGATATTCAGATCAATGAACCGTTGATATCGAGTGCATCCTATCCGACTTCAAACTCAAACTACGGTATCAGTTTGCGGTTCTCTCTTGCACAATAATCCAGTTTCTCTATCACTCTATCACACTTTGTTTTGCAAGCATTGACAAACATGGTGTGCAAGGAGTGATACATACCGGATTCCTGTATCACACTTGTATCACTACCTGCCGTTGAAACGGGTAGCCGGTAGTGTTTACAAAAACGCAGGGAACCGTGCCGATATATATCTGTGTGGAGATAGTTTCCTCAACATAAAGGTCCTTTTTTACTAAAACAAGTAGGAAAAGAACGAAAAGCAAGCAGAAAAGTTTGGAAACATGCCCATCTTCTGCCTTTCTACACCCGGATGTTACCGCTCTCCACACCCGGATGTCCGGAATGGCTACACCCGGATGTCCGGAACTCGTACTTCTTACCAATCAATCTTTTGAATACCTTTGCTTTGGAGGAAAGTATTCGCCTTGCTGAAGTGTTTACAGCCGAAGAAACCATGGTCAGCAGAGCGTGGAGACGGATGCACGGTTGTCAGCACCAAGTGTTTATGGGTGTCGATAAGGGCGATCTTCTCTTTTGCATAACTTCCCCACAGCATGAATACCAGATTCTCACGTCCATCGCTCAATTTCTTTATCACTGCATCTGTAAAAGTTTCCCATCCCATATTCCGATGTGAGCCGGTTTCGTGAGCCCGTACAGTCAGGACCGAGTTCATAGGAAACACGCCTTGCTCTACCCAACGGTCCAGATTGCCGGATGTGGGGATCGGTTTGCCTAAGTCTTGGTGTATTTCTTTGAATATGTTGGCCAGTGATCCAGGAATGGGAACTCCTTGCGGGACGGAGAAGCAGACTCCGTAATATTGCCCCGGATTGGGATAAGGGTCTTGTCCAAGTATAACAACCTTCACTTTCTCGAATGGACAGGCATTAAAAATATGGAAGATCTGGTGTCCGGGAGGAAGCACATGTGCGCTTCTGTATTCGTTCTTGACAAATGTGACCAACTGCTCAAAGTATGGCTTATCAAATTCTTCCTGAAGGCGTTTTCGCCAGCTTTCTTCTATTTTGACATTCATGGCATAGCATGTTAATTGGGACAATGCAAAAGTATATAATTTACAAGAGATTATCAAGAAGACAACAAAGATACGACGGATATCTTATCCGGATATTGACTTAATTCTACAATAAATGTGTATAGTCACAAACTCCCTGAAAATATTTCAGAATAAACACAAACTTATCTTTCAAAGAGATTCAAATTGTATCTTCTTTTTGAAATAAACAAATAAAAAACTGACAGCCACCGATAAGTTAACTATATTTGTCAGCAGATAAGAAGTTACATGCAAAAAAATGACAAAATAAAACTTAATTCCTACCTGGCTCCCCTTTCCTTTTTATATGGAATTGGGATATGGTTGCGAAATCGACTTTTTGATTGGGGTATTTTACATTCCGAACAATATTCTATTCCTGTGATCTGCATAGGAAATTTATCTGTAGGAGGAACGGGTAAAACTCCCCATACAGAATATATCATACGTTTACTGAAAGATAAATATCGCATTGCAGTATTAAGCCGAGGGTACAAAAGAAAAACATCGGGGTTTATTCTTGCTGATTCTGAAAGTTCCAGTTTGGAGATCGGAGATGAACCTTTTCAAATGAAAAATAAATTTCCGGATATACTTGTCGCTGTCGACGCTAATCGCCGCCGGGGGATTCAAAATCTTTTATCCCTCCCTGAAAAAGACAGACCTGAAGTAATTCTGTTAGATGATGCATATCAACATAGATATGTGCACCCTTCCCTTTCGATCGTGTTGAGTGACTACCATCGTTTATTTTATAATGATAAACTAATGCCTACCGGACACCTGAGAGAACCGATAAGTAATATAAACCGAACAGATATCGTGGTTGTTACTAAATGCGACGAAGATATGAAGCCGATCGATTTTCGTATTATTGAAGAAAATATGAAGTTGCGGGCTCACCAGTTACTTTTTTTTACCAGCATCGTTTATGGAGAAGTCAAACCTGTATTCCCCTCGGAAGCTCGTTTCTTAAACCATAAAAATATTGGAAAAGAAGATGATATATTGTTGATATCAGGTATTGCAGTTCCCACTCCATTTATTCGTGAGGCAGAAAAGTATTCAAATAAAGTGTTGCCGGTCGTTTTTCCTGATCATCATACGTTTAGCAAGTCAGATTTCAAGAAATTGGATGTGATATTCGAAAAGATGACTTCACCTGGAAAATTGATTTTAGTAACAGAAAAAGATGCAGCACGTTTAAAAAACAGTCTTCTTGTTCCGGAAAGTTGGAAGAAATATTTATATTATCTACCGATTGTAATCAGGTTTTACAATGAGCAGAGTTTTAATGAGACAATAAAAAAACATATTATCACATTTCCTAAAAATAATATATTACAAAACAAATATGAGTAACAGGACAGAAATATCAACATTAGGCGAATTCGGTTTGATTCGCCACCTAACTGACAGGATTGAAATAAAGAATAATAGTACGATAAAGGGCGTAGGCGATGATGCGGCAATCCTCTCCTATGAGGATAGACAAGTGCTTGTCACCACCGATCTATTATTGGAAGGTATTCATTTCGACTTGACTTATGTACCTTTAAAACATCTCGGATATAAATCGGCTGTTGTAAATTTCTCCGATATTTATGCCATGAACGGCCAGCCTAAGCAGATCACTGTATCACTTGGTATTTCCAAACGTTTTTCTGTTGAGGATGTAGAAGATTTTTATGCTGGGCTAAAGTTGGCCTGTGATGTATATGGAGTCGATATTGTCGGAGGAGACACTTCTGCTTCTTTAACAGGGCTTTGTATCAGTATCACTTGTATTGGGGAAGGAGAAAGAGACAAAGTTGTTCTTCGCAGTGGAGCCCAAGAAACGGATTTGATATGTGTTTCCGGGGATTTAGGAGCTGCTTATATGGGATTGCAATTATTAGAACGCGAAAAAAGGATATTTAAAGGTGAAAAAGATTTCACACCGGATTTTACAGGCAAAGAATATCTGTTGGAACGTCAATTGAAGCCGGAAGCTCGTAAAGATATTATAGAGATGCTTCGTCATGCGGGGATTATCCCTACAGCAATGATGGACATATCAGACGGTCTGTCTTCCGAACTTTTGCATATTTCAAAAGAAAGTAATGTCGGATGTCGCGTATATGAAGATAGAATTCCTATCGATTATCAGACGGCTGCAATGGCTGAACAATTTAATATGAATTTGGTAACTGCAGCTTTAAATGGCGGTGAAGACTATGAATTACTTTTCACTGTTCCTCTCACTGATCATGATAAAGTATCTGAAATGAAAGGTGTTAAAGTAATCGGTCATATTACAAAACCCGATCTCGGTAATTACTTGGTAGGTCGTGATGGAGGCGAAGTCGAACTAAAAGCACAAGGCTGGAATTCTTTGGAAGAATAAAAATCAGTAAAAAGTAGCTCTGCCTATTGCAAGACTCAAAAAAGATTCATATCTTTGCACCCGTTAAACAAAACAACGGTGCCATAGCTCAGTTGGTAGAGCAAAGGACTGAAAATCCTTGTGTCCCCGGTTCGATTCCTGGTGGCACCACCAAAAAGCTTTTCAATTTTAGAAAACCCTTGAATTAGAGATAGTTCAAGGGTTCTTTTTTTACCCTCGCTACGCATTTCATTACATATTTGTGAAGTTGGATTTTGCCAGTTCAGTGGCTTTTTTTAAGGCTTTTGAAAAAGCCATAAATATGTATCATACTTCATTGTTTTTCAACTGTTTGACAATTTCAATCTCCGGTGTGAAAAAGTAATTTTGCACACATGACCGGATGGAGTTGAAAATGTGAAATAAATTTAAAAATTCGGTATTTCCCATCGGGATAAAAAAAGGAATCGAACCCGGGATACAAAAGGCAATTCGAACCTGATAAAAATGGGATTTTTATGGCTATTCCACAAGTCCCTCAAAAAAGCCACCGAATTTAACATTTCGTTTCACGTCCTCATGCCATCCGGTTTTGACGAAACAATTGGATGTAACACCTCTAAAAAAACAAAAGTGATGAAACAAGGAACAATGAACATTCTTTTTTTCGTGCTCAAAACGAAATTGTTGAAAAACGGTGAGGCCCCCGTACTGATGCGGATAACCATCAACGGGAGCTACGACGATGCCCGTATCCAAAGAAGCGTGCCTCTGAACTTATGGAATGCGGCCAAAGGATGCAGCAAGGGCAGGGACAGGGCATCCATCGCATTGAATACCTATATTGCGGAGTTACACGCACGTGCCCTCGAGAAACACAAGGAACTGGTATTGGAACAGGCCCTGATTACCCCGAAACTGATCCTGAAACGTGTTTTCGGGAAAGACACCGAAATGCGTACATTGCTCGGTACCATGCAGGATGGCATCAAGGAAATGGAAACACTGACAGGCATAGACTACTCTCCCGTTACGATCAACCGGTACAAGAACGTGGTGAAGAAATTGCAGCGGCTTATCCCCTCTTATTACGGCAAGGAGGATATCACCTTCCATGAGCTGACACCGGAGTTCATCCGCGCGTTTGACATTTACCTGAAAACGGAGGGGGGACTGTGCCGTAACACGATAGTCCGCTACATGAAATGTTTCAAGAAATTCACCAACATGGCATTGGCAAAGGAATGGATGCGTAAGAATCCCTTTTACGGTTACAAGATGGAACAGGACGAGACCGATCCGGTATTCCTGACCTACGACGAGTTGCAGGCCGTCATGAAAAAGAAATTCACCATCCCACGGCTCGAGCTGGTCAGGGACATATTTGTCTTCGCGTGCTTCACCGGTCTGGCGTTCTCCGATGTCGCCACTCTGAGTGGTGAAAACCTGGTACAGGACAATCTCGGTGACTGGTGGATAAGGAAGGGAAGGGTCAAGTTGGAACACCGCAGAAAAGCGTCTTCCATCAGCAACATCCCGCTGCTGCCCGTTCCACTGGCCATATTGGAGAAATACAGGGAACATCCGATCTGCGTAAAGAAAGGATGCTGCCTGCCTGTCATGTGCAACCAGAAAATGAACAGCTACCTCAAGGAAATCGCCGATTTCTGCGGCATAAAGAAAAATCTGACCACGCATGTGGCCAGGCACACTTTCGGGACCACCGTCACGCTCGCCAACAATGTACCCTTGCAGGACGTGTCCGTCATGCTCGGACATGCCTCCACACGCATGACGCAGCATTATGCGCGGGTCATGAACAGCAGCCTGAAAGAGGCGATGAACAATGTGAAGGAACGTCTGGAATGGTAAACCTAATTTCCGCAAGCGAATGAAATCAGAGATTGCCATGCATTTTTTAGTGAGTTTATTATCTTTACATTGTGTTTTAGTGAAACGAAGGTGCCAAAGGTCCACTCTTTTGCATAACTTCCCCTTACCCCATGAAGCGACTTGAGGCAATACGCATTACCCACCATTAGAATAAGGATTAGCCAAAATCCTGTTGAAAGGCTATTTTATACGCTGGATTCTCGGTATAGATGTTTAGCACGTACGTCCTTGAAGTCCTAATCCACTTTGCGGCAACCGAGATGTATTTGAAAACGAAAGTCTTAATACGACTCGATATGGATAGGCCAAAATCCTTAACGTTTAATTTTCGGATGATCGTTTTGTAGAAGTTCCTTATCAATGCAGTCATCAGCAGGTATACTGCATTTTCTGCCATGAATGACTTTGGCAAATGTTTCCATCCAAACCCGTTGTTCATGTCATCGAGGATTCTTTCCTTCCCACCGCGCAGGTTATAGAACTCTACGACATCCCTTATATCGGATTCGAAATCATTGGTAAGGATACACCGGTAGGTATATTCTCCTTCCCATAGCTCCCGTATGTCATCTGCTCTTCTTTGTCTTTGGATGACAAGACGGTATGGTTTCCCCTTCCATTTTTCTACGACAATCGAGTTCAACTCAAACCTGATCCCGTTGATTTTCTCAGCTTTCCATCCCCTGAGAGCGAACATGTCTTCATAAAAAGCGGAGCATCTGTTGGCTCTGATATAGAAGTACTTGCAATGGGCCTTGA
>OHRL01001107.1_pt1 | contig 16201 bp, 11 predicted proteins | sample 1578331 | NCBI WGS metagenome assembly OHRL01 (sample SAMEA3879608, study PRJEB24766) | human gut metagenome | biome: human-associated habitat; feature: feces | place: USA | collected 1985/1987
CGTGTCACCGGATACTTAGCAAAGCGTTCCGAGATTGAAAAGTATCAAAAGGGTGAGAGTGTGCTGCAAAATACAACGCAGCTTGCAACAGGTGCAACTGAAAATGGTCATGTTCAGGAAAGAAGGATTCGGTAATGATCACGGCGCCGGTCAATAAAATTATTCCATTTAGCAGCGTAGATGGTCCGGGAAATCGCACGGCCGTATTTTTTCAGGGCTGTAACTGGGACTGTCGTTATTGTCATAATCCAGAGACAAGAAATATGTGCACAGGCTGTATGGCCTGTGTGCAGGTCTGTTCTGTGGGAGCGCTTCAAAATGAAAATGGAAAGGTGCGTTTCTTTCCAGAGCGCTGTGTAGGATGCGACACTTGCATCAAAACATGCCGTTTTGGAAGCAGCCCCCGTATATGCAATTTGACACCAGAACAGACCTTTGAACAGATAAAAAAGCAATTAAACCGTATGGTAGAAGTAATTAAGGTCATTGATTTTACAGATATTTTTGTACGTATGAAGGAAATCCTTTATGTAAAAGTCATGAACTGCACCTCTGCGGATAAGGTAGAAGTGTTCCAGATTGCAGAAACCTTTAAGGCCAGAGTCATTGACTACGGAAAAGACAGCCTTCTTCTGGAGTTTGTCCAGACAGCTACGAAAAATGATGCTGTCATCAAATTATTCAAAGACGAATTTAAAACCATAGAAGTGGTTCGTGGTGGAAGTGTGGGAATTGAATCCATTAGTATGATGGAGAGATAAAAATTCTACTGTTACATAAAACATTTAGAAAGGGAGCGTTCCTCTGAACTGCTCCCCTTTTCTTAGTATCTCCCGTACATTTTTCCATTCCAATTTACATCCATAGATGCAAAAGCTTCACAACCTTTTATCAAAGATTTTAGGATACGCTTTTTGAGTGTTACCTGTTTTATATCTTTATTGCTATTTATATTTTTATTCATAATAATTTCCCCTTTTCTATGTTTAGGTCTTTTCTTGTTTACACCCATATGTTATCATAAGTTATTATTTCTCACTAGACAACTTATTGACTGTTTTTATGTCAAAATTGACATTTTATCATGATAAAAGGAGAAATTCATGAAGCAAGCGATTTACCGTCATCTCTTTGATTTAGAAGGAAAGAATATTGCTGTCAACTTTCGTGATAACAGAGGTTCTTATGTTCCAAGCCACTGGCATCCAGCCATTGAACTGCTGTATATTCTCAATGGCTCTGCAGACATTACTATAAACGGAAAAAAGCACACCCTGATTCCAGGCGAATTCATTGTCATTAATTCCAATGACATTCACGAAGCCCAGTGCGCCCAGGCTTATTTTGAAATCTGTATCCATATATCCAAAGAATTTTTAGAAACTTATATGCCAAACTCTCAATTTCCCCGTTTGTTATGTAATCGGGATTCTTTGACTAAGGAGCAGCTCCCTCATTATTTAGCCCTGTGCCAAAAGTTCAAAGAATTAGTGCCTATTTTTATCCAGCAACCCCTTGCCATGGATTTAGCCAGCGAAGCCATTGCCATGAAAATCATGTTTGAACTTTTAAATCACTTTGCAGTGTATCCTTCCACAGAAAAAATTCCCGATACAGCCAAAAATCAAAATCGCTTAAAGGAAATCATTGTATACATTGCAGAACACTATGCACAACCAATTTCCCTTGAGGAGATTTCTGCTCACTTTGGCCTGAACCGAGAATATTTCTGCCGCTTTTTTAAACAGCAAATGGGGGTAAATTTTTCCAGACATGTAAATCAGGTGCGTCTTGCCCATATTTATCATGATGTTATCAACACTCAGGATCCTATTATGGAAATCATTGATCGCCATGGTTTCACCAATTATAAATTATTCCATAAACTCTTTAAGGAATTTTACGGCTGTACCCCAAGAGAACTGCGACAAGGAGATAAACTCAAATCCGATTTAAAGCCTTTTTAAACTCCCGTCTGAATAACACGATGGTGAAGCACACAGCCAGAATATCCGCAATGGGTTCTGCCAGATAGACAGCCATGGTCTGATTGTCCCTTAAAATTGCCGGCACAATATAAATCAGCGGGATCAGCAACACAAACTTACGCATAACAGCCACCAGAATAGAGGCTTTTGCATTTCCCAGAGACATAAATGTCATCTGACATGCAAGCTGGATACCGAAAATAAACATGGCTGCCAGATAAACCCGAAGAGCAGTACCTGTGAACTCCAACAGTACAGTGTCTGAGGTAAACATTCCTGCAAACAGTTTTGGGAACAACATGACAGCTCCCCATAGAACCGCTGCATAAGCCATACTTGCTTTTAAAAGCAGGTAAAAGGCTCCCCGCACACGTTCTTTATTTCTGGCTCCATAGTTATAACTGATGATTGGCTGTGCTCCCTGTCCCAACCCCTGCAAAGGAAGCATGGCAAACTGCATCACGCTGGTAAGAATGGTCATGGCACCCACTGCCACATCCCCTCCATATTTCAGCAAAGAAGAATTAAAACAGATAGAAATAATACTTTCACTGGACTGCATCACAAAAACAGAAGATCCAAGAGCCAAAGTAGGCAGTACCATAGCCGGCTTTAAATTCACATTCTTCCATCGGATTCTCAATGTTGTCTTTTTTCCAAATAGAAAAGCCAGAACCCAGATACACGATAAAGCCTGGGAAAAAATCGTTGCCAGAGCAGCTCCACGCACTCCCATGTGGAAACCAAAGATAAAGATGGGGTCCAGGATATTTGCCACTGCTCCGATGAGTACAGAAAGCATTCCTGTTTTTGCAAATCCTTGGGCTGTAATAAAAGCATTCATGCCCAGTGTAAGCTGAACAAAAATCGTTCCAAGGGAATAAATGTTCATATAACTGGTGCCGTATTCCACTGTATTTTCACTGGCACCAAAAGCCAGCAGAAAATCTTTGTTCCAGATCAACAGCACAGCTGTTAAAATCACAGAAATTGTTATTTGCATAGCAAAACAAGCTCCTCTTCCCATAGAGATAGACGCCCTCGGTGCGCCTCCATTTCCTACCAGTGCGGCAAATGCAGACACGATTAAAATCAGCGGCATACAAACTCCAACCCCTGTAAGAGCCAATGCTCCCACCTTGGGAATATGCCCAATGTAAATACGGTCAACAATATTATAGAGCATGTTAATCAATTGTGCTGCCACCGTTGGAACTGCAAGACGAAGAAGCAATTTGCCAAGTGGTTCTTTTCCCAGAAACTCTCTGTCATTATTCATTTTAATAGTCCACTCCTTTTCATAATCTGTAACGTGTTCTCTGCAATTCTACTGTTCATCTCATGAAACAGGCATACTTCTTCCTCTGTAAACCCTCGAAAAATTTCGCAGCCGAATTCCTTCTGTTTCTTTTCTACAGCCTGAATAATTGGTTCTGCTGCTGGAAGCAAAGATAAATGTATCTTCCTTCTATCCTCTGCATCTTGTTTTCGGGCAAGAAATGACTTCTGTATCAAAGATTCCACAGCCTGAGATACATTCCCTTTAGACAGCATGCGAAGCTCCACAATATCACCTGCAGTATTTTTTCCTGGGTTATTGTACAAAAAAACAATAATTGTACCTTCAATTCTGGTAAGCTTGAAAGAATCACAAATCTCTTTTATTAAAGCATCCTGCCCTTTGATAATATACCAGAAACTCATCAGCCATTCTGTCGCGTAACTCATTCTTACTTTCTTCCCCTTTCCTTAACTTGATTTATATAATAGTTTTATTCAGAACAGTTTTTTTAAAAACTATTATACTATCGAAAAAAATTTTGTCAAGAACTGTAAAAAACATAACTTTAACACACTTCCTGCCCACAAAATCAAGGTTACAGACATAACGAAACGCCGAAATCTTATCCTTCCAAACGTATTACTTGATCACATTCTTCTAACATTGCCGGTCTGTGAGATATACAAATAATCGTTTTTGTTTTCAATTTTTGAAGATTTTTTAAAACCTGTTTTTCGGTTCTCTCGTCTAAGGCTGAGGTGCATTCATCCAACAACAAAACAGGAGCATCACTCAGTATTGCCCTGGCAATGGCAAGCCTCTGAATCTGACCTTCTGAAAGACCACCTCCACGTTCTTTTAAAACTGTCTTTAATCCATGGGGGAGCTCATCTATTAATTCTTTGAGACATGCTGTCTCTGCTGCCTGCATAATATCTTTTTCTGTTACATTTTTTCCCGCAAAGGCAATATTTTCTTCTACCGTACCGGAAAATATCATGTTTCCTTGTGGAACATATGCAAATAATTTTCTAGTTCCTGCGTTAATAGGCAACTTCCCATCTTTCATTTGAAAATATATCTTTCCTTCTTCACACTGTATCAAACTCAGCAACAATTTCATCATGGTACTTTTTCCTTTTCCGGATGTTCCCACAATTGCTGTCATAGAACTTTTCAAAATACGCACAGAAAAATCACATAGTACAGGTTCTTTTTCATAAGTAAACCAGACATGTTCCAAAACAATTTCTTCCATCTGCTCATAAAATTTTCTTACATCTACTATGGACTGTTTTTCTTCCTCATCCTCCAGATTTTCCAATTCCATCAAACGGCGGGCAGAACTAAGCATACTATAATACTGAGGAATCAGCCCGGAAACATTCATAAACGGTGTCCGCATCTGATTAATAATCTGTAAAAATGCAGCAAGAGAACCAAATGTCATAGTGCCTGCCGCAATATGGAAAGCTCCCCATGCTAATGCTCCGTAATAACCTGCTGTAAATGCCACATAGGCTCCGGTATTTGCCATATTGCTAACTGTATTTCTCTTTACTCTTGCAGAATAATAATCTTGTTGATAATTCTTTAATTTTTCTTGTATCAGATTTTCATTAGAAAAAGATTTAATTACCACTATATTCTCAATACACTCTTGTATAAACGAGCGTACTTTTCCACTTTTTTCCTGTACATCTTTGTGCATATACTGAAATTTTCTGCTATAAAGACGTCCAAAACAGCAGACCACAATCCCAATACCAAGAATCAGAAGTGCAAAAAAAGAATCAATCCATAGTAACACTGCCATACCAAAAATCAGTCTTGTTACAATAGACACTACCTGCGGAATAATCCCTGTAATTCCAGCTACTACCACATCCACATCGCTGGTAAATCGGTTTATTAATTCCCCGGAATGATACTGCCATACCTCCTGATATTTCTTGTGAAACAGTGCATGAAAAATCGTTTCTTTCATATCCATATCCAGTTTTCCTGATATAGATATACGTATATAACTGCCCAAGATATTTAAAATCCCTAACAAAACAACTACACTGGTAAGAAGGATACAATAAAAAAGCAACTGATTTTTCCCACTTCCTGTAACCTCATCCAAAATGCGACTGGATATGAGTGCAAGAGCAATAAAACTCACTACCATACCTGCACTTGTCAATGAAAGAAGAATCAATCTTCCCAAATATTTGCATATATATTTACAAACCCATGCTAAAGGTTCCTTTTTATTTTCTTCACGATTCTTGCACATTGTATCACCCATTTCCGTAAAAATAAAGAACTGCACCACACCCTTACATAGAATCTGTACCATTTGCTTTCCATACAATCAATATACTTATCTCCTCGATAGAAGCCAGTCAAAACACCAAGAATCTGTTCCCGTTTAATGCCATGCTCTTTCTGGTATTGGGAATCTCCACACAAAATATATTCCTTTTGCCTCACTTCCAATACGCGATGCAGAACATAAGCACCGTTTTTTCTCCGAAATAATATAACCTCCAATGGAAAAATTTCATCTGGTTTTTCTAAAATCAAAACATCCTTTTGCGGCCGTATACAAGGAAGCATACTGTTTCCTTCTGCTGTTGTCACAATTCTTCCTTTTGTTCTTAATATATCTTCTATTTTATTTTTTTCCATTCTTTCCAACCATCGCCTCATAAGCTATCTTTGCTGCTTCTGAAGAAATATTACATTTCATTCTGTAAACAGGAATTTCACATAGCAGTTGATTCATTAATTTTAAAAGCTGTTCCGTCAAATCCATTCTTTGGGGAATCAATGTTTGCTGCATCAGAAAGGAAATAGCCTCTTTTGGCAGTAATTTCTGAATTTCATTTTTTTCTCCTCGTTCTAAAATACAAATTCCCTGGAGCTTTACTTTCCTGTTTAACTGTTCGTCTGTCTTACCGCTAAAAGGTGTTCCATAGGCATACCAGCCATCTTCTCTTCTCCGAAGTGCAGGTTTATCATCATTAATGATTTCTGCCTTTTCTTCTCCAAAAAATTTCTTCCACTGTTTTGTATGGGTAGACTTTCCTGTTCCACTTGGGGCAGAAAATAAATAACATTTTTCTTCCATAGCAACTGCAGAGGCATGAAGCATCATACCCTCATGAAGCAATAATTTTGTATAAAACTCCATGCCTGCATAAATATACTCGCACTCGCCCAATGTCAGATGGGGCTGTTGCTGCTGTTTTAAGTGACAAACATCCTCTGTTAGAGTCAGAGAAATGTCCCTTTCTGCCTCTTCACTCCAAACATATCCCTTCATTTTATTTCTCAGATATGCATAAATTGGATGATATTCTGTCATACATTCTGCGATTTTATATAACATTCTTTACTCCTCAAAGCTCTCTTCCACGAACCCTTTTTGTTTTAATTGGGCTACAAAATTCTTCACATCACGTTCTGCTTTTTCTTTTTCCACCTCATATTGTGCTGCCAATGATTCTGTCATCTGTTCTATCGTTGTTTCTTCTGAACATAATTTCCACAAAAAAGCTCCTATCGGATTTAGTTGAATCATTCCACGAAAAATTTCTCTTCCTTCATCCACCGGAACTACCACATTCTCTCCTGCTATTTGTCGAAGCAAAAATCCATCCTTTAATTTAATTTTACCCATAGCATGCCTCCTTGTATTTTATTCATATGTATCATAAATTGCTTTTCTCTTTTCTTCATTTTCTTGTTCGTAGGTTTGATATTCTTCTTTTGCCTTCTTCTTTTCTTCTTCAACCTCTGAAAGATAGTCTATATACTCCTGTATACTCCCTACCTTTAAGTCTCCTTCTCTATAAGCTTCTTGAATCAAATCTAATATCTTCGTAAATTCTTCTATCTGTTCTTCCTGTGAAATCTCCATCTGATTCTTCTCACCAAAATCAGATAATACCATTGGAACCTTCTGCACTTTTGCCTGTTCCAAAAACAGTTTTATTTTCTCATATCCATTTCTAAGAGAAATATTCTGACATTCTTTCAACTCACCGTATTCCTGATTCACACTGTAATTGAGTCTGTTTTCATTTTGTGCAAACATAACAGCTACTGAATATGAATACTTCTCCATCAGAGGGTAAAGCATCTGCTTTCCATAAGAAGCATCACCTCCATTAAAGAAAAATCCTTGTGGTGCATGTCCCACATAGGTTTTACATTTTTCTGACATTTTTTGGAAATCTTCTATAAACTGTTCTCTCTGTTCTTTTTCTTTTCCGATTTCTCCTCCAAGAGCAATATCCCACCCTGAGTTTGTCCATTCTTCTATTTCTTCTTTGGAAATATGTCCATTATTTTTTACTACAAGTGTTCCATAAAAACATCTTTTATCCAATTCTGGTTTTATATATTCCATAAGCTGTTGATTTTCTTCTGAAAAAGCCAGAATCACAAACGCTTTTGGTTTTATATTCTGCCATTCATTTCTTTTTTGAGAAAGCTGGTCTCTGATTTCTCTGATATCTTTATCCTTCTGTTCATACTTTTTTTGCAATACCAACAATTCTTTCTGATCTTTGCAGTCACTCAAATATCCAGCAAGCAACAAAGAAAAACATGATAATATCAAAATAAAAAGCAGAACATATTTCCCTATATTTCTCTTCATATTCCTCCTAAGTAAAAAAGGCAGCTGGTAAATACTGGCAATATGCCATATGTACCAGTTGCCTTTATTGTTTTTGCCTGTTATTTGAGATTATTCTCCCCAACCAGAATTCCCAACATCAAAATTGTTGTCTCCCCCATTATTACTCATGGTAATCACTTCTTCGCTGTCAAATTCTATTATCTCTATGGTTGGTGTCTCATATGGTTCTCTCATGTGATATTCTCCTCTTCCTGTGTATTTTCATGAGTATTTTCTGCCGGAGGGGCAGTAGATTCCTCGCCTTGGTTTGTTTCCGGCTGGTTTTCCTCTGTACCTTCTGGCAGATTGTCTTCCTGCTCCGGCAATGCCGGCTGTTCCTCCGGAAGAATGGTTTCTGGTTCTTCCTGAGGATTTTCTTCCTCAGGTGCTGCTTCCTCTTCTGCTATCTCTTCAGAAGCATCCTGATCTTCTAGTTCTTCCCCTTCCTCTGGGAGTGGTTCATCTACCAGAGTAGCTTCTAAACCATCATATGTCAAGAGCCAAGTTAAGGTTGGGTATCCTTTTGTCTCAACAGAACTGAAATCCCAGGCTCTGGTATCAGCACCGGCAGTATCGTCATTAAAGCTAAGCGTATCTCTATAAAATGCAATATCGTGGATATTATCTGTAGTCAATAAGGTTCCACGAGATATCGTGTTATCCGAAACATTACTTTTTCCTGTAACCTTTGTATATTCATAGCACTTGTTCACATTATCTGTGGTAACTGCCGTAAGATTCCTACCTAAAAACTTATAGTTATCTCCCGCATTGCCAATAGAAATGCAACGATCAAGATACCATCTCGTACCATATGTCCCCATTGTACTTACTGCACCTAAAAATCCACTCTTTTCTGACCATGTGGCAGGCTTATTAGATCTGGCTTCCACATTGGTGATTACATTCCGTACAACCGCAGCATTAATTTTACCAACAGCACCACCCTGCTCATTATTATCCATGATAATATTTCCTGACACATAAGAGTCTTCTAGTTTTGAGTTATAACCTGATAATGATGCAATAGCACCTCCTACCAAATTAAACCCAGCTAATTCTGTTGGATCTATTTTACGGTTAATGTCAATCCCTTCCAACCAGACTTTTCCAATATATGTTTCGTTTACCAAGCCGCCCAAAGCTGCCGTATTCATTCCACCGTTTAATTGAACACAATTCATATAAATAGAATTCAGATTTCCATAGCTAATCTCTCTTGCCAAAGCATTTGCTTCTCCTCTACGGGTAAACCCATATTCTGTTTTCATTCCTGCATCCACAAAAACATTCTGGATACGAAGATTCTTAACTGTTGCCTTCTGTCTGGTTGTTCCGCTGATGGAATCAAACAACGACACTCGCAAGCCATGAATAACCTGATTGTTTCCATCCAGCTCACCTTCAAAGCGGTTCATAATATAGGAGGCCTGTCCTTCCGGAATTCTTACCTGTTCCATGGAAATATTATTCATAAGAATATATTTTCCTCTCGGATTGTCTGCAATCTTCATAAAGTCTGCCGGTGTACGGATTTCTGTGTATCCTGCAGTATTGGTTGTCAGCAATGGGTGTTCTGTAACCTCAGAGCCTTGTGGCAATGCCGGAAGCGGTTCTTCTCCCACAATCCAGGTCAGCGTTGGGTATCCGTTTTTCTCTACAGAAGCAAAATTCCATTTCGCACCGTCAAATTTTAAGGTATTGCGGTAGAAATCAGGATTTTTGTATTCTGTGGTTTCTTCTAAACTGCCTGAAACAGCCGTACTCTTTCCACTTACTTGAATCTCATAGCAATTATTTAAACTATATGAAATAGCCGTATCTGTTCTTCCTTTAGTAGCAAATCTATATGCTTCGCCGATACTTCCTTGCTTTTTATCAGCACCTGCTTCACCAATAGCAATACTATTTTCCATCCATGTTCCCATGTCAGAATTAAATTGAACCATACCGATAAATCCAGATCCATCCGTCTGGCTGGAAGCCGCCTTAGTTCTCATGTTAGAAACTACCTGTTTTACGGTATTGGATGTATCATATTCACTATACCCCAAAACACCGCCTTGTGTATTTCCATTTACTGTAATCTCTCCACCTACATAACTGTCAGTGATATGGCAGCCACCATTCAAATAAGCAATCAAACCTCCAACCATTTTGTCAGAATCTTGTCCCCATAATGGTCCATAAGGATTGACATTTAATCCTTCAGCCCACACTTCGCTAACTACTGAATTCTGGGCAGAGCCCGCAAGAGCACCCGTATTTTTCCCTCCGGCCACAAGAATGTTTTTCAGCGCCAGTCTGGAAATTTTTGCCCCGTTTAATGTCTTAGCGATTGCATTTGCACCCTGATTGCTATTCCATACTTCTACCTTTGCATCAGATACTTTTAAATTGTTCACGGTACCTGATAAGGTATCAAACAGCGGTGCACCATATAGTTCTCGAATGGTCAATCCATTTCCATCCAGCTCTCCTCTAAAGTTTCCAAGGAAGGAACCATTCTGTGCTTTCTTCCCATAAAGCGAAATGGAATTCATCAAAATATATTTTCCGGAGCCGTCACGGATTGCCAGAAGTTCCTCTGCTGTCCGGATTGCCTGATATCCTGCCGGTACATTCTGCTGCAGCGGTGCTTCTTCTTCCGGTTTTACCTCCGTACCCGGTGGTCTTACACCTTCTGTTGGCATTGTTTTTAATCCCGGATATCCATTCTGAGAAACCTTAGACCAATCCCATACATCAGAATTTAACTGCATACTATTGGCATAAAAATCTGCTGTCAAGAGTTCCTCATTAATCACTCCCTTTGGATCGCTTCCTACACTGTCGTAGCCTGGGGTATCCGTATTAATAAAGCAATTTGTAAATGGTTTCAGTTCATTCAAATCACTTCCGTTTTTCATATACATCAGCTTATATCTGGAAGTGCTTGGATCTTCCGGATATACACCGCCGGCTACCGTACTGTAAGCAACTCTACTTTCTCCAGTTGCCAGACCGATAAATGCCGCTGTATTTGCAGGAGAAACTGTATATGGAATATTCAGTTCAGCATCTACAAAGACTTTCTGAACGGAAACAGCATCTGCATTTCCAATCAATCCTCCTACATAGCTGCTGGAGGTTTTTACCTGAGTTTCTGCAATCAGAATATCTGTCATCTGTGACTGGGAGGCATTGGCTGCCATCACACCTGCATAATCAGCATTTGCTATCATATCTACATGCTGCATACTAATCTGGTTGAATGTAGACTTCGTATCTTTACCGATGATTCCGGTATAACCTGCACCTCTTAAAGTAATTCCATTGAAATGTAGATTTTTCACTACAGCATTTTTCGTTTCCACAGCCAGTACATTGGCGCCGCTACTTTCATTATTTACCAGAATATTTCTAAATTGCAAATTTTCCACTGTTCCTGAAAGTATCTGGAAGAATGCACTGTTGATGCCGCTTACTGCATGATTTCCTCCGTTTAGAGTTCCTGTAAAGGTTTCCGTTACAAAGCTGTTATCTGCTCCTTCAAAGCTCAAATCTGCTGTGAGTACAAATTTTCCTTCTGGAACCCTATTCATTTTCTGAACATCACCAAGTGTATTAATTTCCACTTTCATAGGTTCTGTCTGTACTGTAAAGTCTTTTAGAGAAGGATAACCATTCGTATCTGCCTGTTCTGCATTCCATACTTCTGAATCTAATCCCAATGTGGTCATATAGAAATCTTTTGTCCATACTTCTTTTCCAACATTCTTTACAGAACCTGTTTCTGATGCGGAAGCAATACCATTGGACGCTGCAAATTCATACCCATTTATAATCTGTGTAATATCTCCGCTGAGTTTATGCATATTGGCACCCACATCACCTACGGAACAAATATTTTTATAAGTATTTTCACCTGTGCTGCTTACAACAAACCCTGCACCCTCTGTACCACTTACTCTTACATTAGTGTAAATATTTTCTACGGTTGCACTGTTAGCATTTAATACAAATCCTGAAGCGGTTGATGACGCCTGAACACTTCCTTGAACAAAAATATTTTTCAATGTCGTATTGTTCACAGTTTTGGCAAAACCTGCTGCTTTTCCTGTTGTGTTACTGATTTTACTGTTATAAATCAGCACTTTTTCAACTGTAGCACCTGTCATTTCATCTGCGAACATACCTGTTTCGTCCTTACTGATTTCCAACTGATTATTGGAAATAGCCAGATTCGATACTCTACCATTCATCTGTCCGAATAATGGTACCTTCAGACCTGTAATTATATGATGCTTTCCATCCAGAACACCGGAAAATTGCGGAATCAGAACTTCTGTCTGCTCCACATCAGACAGATTAATATCTGCTGTCAAATGATATTCCTGTGTTGGAAACTCTTTCATTTTCATAAATTCTTCCGGAGTACTGACAGAAATAATTTCTTTCTTTTCCATGCCAAGAAGTTCCGGATACCCCTTCATACCTACAAGTCCCAAATTCCAGATTTCCTCGTTCAAATTCATGGATGTACGGTAGAACTCAGATTTTTTTGTCTGCTCTGCTGTCACTGTAGAAAGACGATTTCCTGTAGTCTCTGTAATGTTTGGTTTTCCACCTGCATTATCTCTGACAAATGCATCACTTACCATAGTATCCAGCACATTGGGAGTACCCAGAAAATTATAAAGCTCTGTTTGAGTCTTGTTCTCGATTGTTCCCGCTGCAAATACATACTGTACCTTACTCTTTCCTGCCAGGTTACCAATAAAACCGGCGCTGTTGGTTCTACCCTGATTATCTGTATAAGTTTCCACATGAACGTCAGAATCACTGTATACATGATGGATATTCAGATTTTTTCCTTCGCCAATAAATCCACCACAATCTGTACCACTTAGCACAACCTTACTTTCAATCACAGCAATATCTCTGATATCCGAACCGGAAGCGCGTCCCACAAATGCAGCATTATAATTCTTTGCTCCCGTAATCTGTGCCTTACGAATCTGAATCTTAGAGAACGTAGAACCTGTATAATCATAACCAGAAATTGCTGCATTATAGCTTTCACCAGTAATCTGAATATTTTCCAAACTAAGATTTGCAAACGTAGTATGGTTAGACTCCTTTGTAATTGCTGCATTCTTGCTTCCCTGATTACTGATTTCTACATCTTTAATTTTCAGATTTGTAATTACTGCATCATCCACTTTTTCAAATAAAGGCCTCTTTAATCCCGTAATTGCAAAGTTGCCTCCATCTAACTTTCCTTTAAAGGTACCTTTGATGACAGCAGTATCTGTGGCAGAAGTCGCATCAATGTCATTTTTCAATACATATTTTGTATATTTGTTTTCACCCAGTGTTTTTAATTCATCTAAAGAAGTAATTTCTTTGACTGTCTCTTCTTTCTTTTCATTGACCAGAATTGTATACTGTCTCTGTGCTCCAATCCAGTCTTTCTTCTCACCGGATTCATTGATAACAGATAAATCTGAAACATAAGAATTCACAATTCGAGCAAATAACGGCCCTTTTGCATCGGTAATCTTATGTCCGTTTCCTTCCAGTTTTCCAATAAATGTTTTGTCAATATAAACACTGCCATTCATCGGAATATCTTTCATGGAAATATCGTTTCTCAACACAAAAAATCCATTGGGATTTGCAGAAATTTTCTCAATCAATTCTTCGCCTGTTGAAATACTTACAACATTTCTTGTGCTTGCATCTCCGTAAACAGGATTTCTGAATTCATCTGTAATTCTCTGAAGATAACGGAATACATTCTCTCTCGATTCTTTGATATGATTCAAGGTATTATTTAAGTTTGAAACACCACTGTCAATAGAATTTCCATAGTTGATCAGATTCTGTTTTAAATATTCAATCAACGCTTCCTCATCAAAATAAGGATTTCCTTGTAGCTTCTGCGCTGCAATTTTTTCTTGAATTTCTGTATTCTTATTTTTTCTATAAGTTTCAAATGAGAAATTCTGGTCTCCAGTTTTCTTTTTAAAATATGCCAGATCACCTGTTTTTGTCTGATTACTCAAATATTCTACAAGTCCATTGCTATATCCATATAAACCTGCAAGTTCATAACCATTTCTGCGGAAGGTCTGAGCATTTGGTGTTCCGTTATCCACATAAGGTACATACCAGCTTGCAAAGCATACACGGTCAATCTGATATGCTCCCAAATTGTTTACTCCGACATCATTGAAACTTCGCAGATCGTATCTGTGTCCTGGACGAATGGTCAACTGATTGTTCCAAAGATCATCCAGCGTCTTTAAATTCATACTTTCCAGTTCCGCTGCTCCTATCGTACGCCATGTACTGTTGGAATTATTCCAGCTCTGGTAATTATTGGTAGTTCCATATCTATGCTGCAATGTAATTCGTGACTGCTGCTCCGGTGTTAGTTCCAGATAAGCTTTACCCTGCAGATAATCCAGCGTATAAATGGTTTCAAATACTTCTTTATAATAGCTCTGAAACTCTTCCTGTGTATTAATTCTGTCCGGTGTCAGATTTGTAACCATGGAACTGTCTCTTGAATAAGTTTTCATGAAGTTCATGTTGTAATCCACATTCGCCTGATTTGCAAAACCATTGGAATAGTCTTCTCCGTTGCGTCCCGGACGTTTCCCTTTATTCTCCATCCAGATCCACATATCTGTAACATGTCCCATTTCATGATTTAAGACTGTTAAGTCACCGATAAAGCTAGAGCTGTTGTAGTAAATATAATTTGGATTTCCGAAAATAACTGCTACTGCACCATTATTACTCTTCCACAGGGTCTGTAACGGTCTATAAAATTCCTTAAATACATCCTGATTGTGATTCTTATTTGCAGAAGAATCCACAATTAAAAACTTACTGTTATTAACAGACGCCGCACCGTTTGAAGCAACATTCACAAAGTTATCATAACTTGTTTTAAAGTCATTGACCTGACTGATAATCTGCTGTTTTTTCTGTTGTCTCCATTCTTCTGTATTCTGGTATCCACCGTAAATTTCCAGGTTTCCATATACCAAAGAAGATGGGAAAGAAGCCAGATACAGGTTCTTGGAAGTCTTGTAAGATAATACAGGCAATATCAATTCATTATTTTTTTGTACGGTATTATTCTTTAATATTCTCCATAATCTGGAATTAATCTTTGGATTATTTGCTCTGGCTTCTACAATAATACCACCCTGGAAGTTATCAATAATCCAATCATTTACATCTGAATAGCCGGCATATGCAGTCATAAAATATTCTACAAAAGAAGCAACATTATTAATTCCTGTATATGAAGAAATTCTATTGTTATAGAAGAAAGGTGTTTTATTTCCCTGACGTCCATCACTGCTGCTTATTTTCACAATCTCTGTCGGAAGATTTCGTACAGATTTGTTTGTTTTTAATATCGAATTATCAAAAATAACTACATCTCTGAGATTGATGCCGCCAATCTGGAAATCATACCAACGATCCACATAGTTATATGCATACAAGAAATCTTTCAGATATTCATTTGTAATAAAAGCATCTGTCACGATTTTTTCGGCTGCTTTGCTATTGCTATTTATTGGATACTGTGGATTGGTAGCTGCCATAGAAACTAATACCTGTTCCATTTCGTTCTTTACAACTTCATCAAAATTTCTGCGATAGACTGCCAATACAGAATCACTGTCTCTTTGAGAAACTCTTGTTTCAATATCTGTATCAAAAGTATAATTCTTCGCTGTATTCAATAAAGTCTGGAACTGCGGTGTTTTTGTATTTACCACATAATTTCTGAAATTAAAGTGTACTGGTATCTGGGATACTTTATATGAAGCAATATTCTCTCTTGTATCAATATAAGAAATATTGTAAATCAATGGTGTTGTATTATCCGTAAACTGAATTCTCAGCTTTTTCACATTTTCCACTGTTTTATCAGATAATGCAACAATACGATTCCCCTGTGCATCCATAGGGTACACTGCCAGCACTGCTTTTTTATTTAATACATGAGATACATCAACCTGATTTCCATCTTTAATAATTTGCTCACGATGATAAAATGGCATAAATAGTCGAAGATTCTCATAAATCTGTTTACGCTGTACATCATAACCTTGACTCGTTTCCAAACTGTCAAGAGCTGCCGCTGCCTCTACTGTTCTTGTGGCAATTGCACTGATAATTTCTTCCGGCTTTTCCAGTTCTTCTTGAGGCTCTTCTAATACATCGCTTTGTACTGTCGCCTCCAGA
>OHRL01001109.1_pt1 | contig 16188 bp, 10 predicted proteins | sample 1578331 | NCBI WGS metagenome assembly OHRL01 (sample SAMEA3879608, study PRJEB24766) | human gut metagenome | biome: human-associated habitat; feature: feces | place: USA | collected 1985/1987
AATTTGTTCCGGCATTATCCGGAGCCATTATGGGAGTAATGCTTATGAGCACTACTTGTTTTGCAGCAGGTACAGGTACTTCCGCAGTAACACAGCCGCTTGAGAACTTAAAGACACTTATCATTGCAGTCATTGGTGCTGTTGGTGTCATTATTCTTGCAAAGAATGTTATGGAGTTCGCACAAGCCTACCAGCAGCAGGATTCATCTACCATGAACTCCGCTCTGAAAGGAATTGTAGCAGGTGTCATGATGGCTGGTATTTCAACAGTTCTGACATTCTTAGGCTTCTAAGATGGGGAAAAAGAGTTCCCCTTTTAGTAAAAGGAAAGAGGTGAATAACAAGTATGGATATTTTTAAGCTTGGAGACAAGATCCTTGCACTTCTTGAGGCAGTGTTTGGGTTTTGGAACAATCAGATATCCCTGGTCTTTGCAATGCTTGGACAGTCACCGGTCAGTTTCAAGGGCGGAGGTCCCTGGGCAGTCATTGAGGGTATAGAGCCGGTCTTTGTAGCGGTTGGCTCATCCCTTATCCGACTGGGACTTGCAGAATGGTTTGTTGCAAATAATGTCACGATTATGAAAGCGTTTTTTACTTCCATAGGAAATCTGGTGGGACTTATATCTGCCGGGACAACGACGCAGCTTGCCATTGACAGGACACAGGCAGACATCATTAAGGGACTCGGATTTGGTGAGAGTCTGGTAATGCTGATACTTACAGCTTTGCTTGCAATCATCATTATTATCTGTGGATTCTTTATCATCTACACAGTGTATTTCAGGTTCTTAAAGATACTGATTATTGTGCCGCTTGGTGCGATTGCCTGCTCCACGATGGCAGGAAACAGAATGGTCAGTCATACAATGGCTACCTACTGCAAATATTTTCTTTCGTGTGTATTTGAGGCAGTAACGATGGCACTTGCGATTGTGGTATGTAATGCATTTATCAATGCAGGACTTCCGGCATTTACAGGAAGTTATGCTGACTGGGCACAGACACTTATATATCTGTGTGAAATGACATTTACGATAGCAATGACTGTTGGAAGCGTGAAGGGTGCACAGACACTTACAAGCAAGGCATTTGGATTATAGAAGGAGGCAGAAATGGATAATGAAAAGAAACAGGTTACTTATAATTCAAGTATAACCGGAGAAACGCAGGTGACATTTGATATCCAGCAGTATATGAATAACAGGGCAATGTTTATTGGTCTTATGTGTAATGAAGATGGATATGAGGAGCCTTTTGGGGATGTGACTGTGAATTTGTCGGTTGCAGCACCAAATTACTGCGGATATCTGAATGTGAATGACATGCCGGATATTGAAAAGTTTATTACAGACAATGACATTGGAGAGTTTACAGGATTCACGCAAAGGAGCGGTTTCTGCGAATATCCGCTTTATCTGTTCAATGTAGATAAGCTTAGAGAACTGTGTCCGGATGGAATGGATAAGTATGAGGCAAATATCGGAATGACAAGAAAGCCAGAGACAAAGGATTTATCAAGATAGGAGGCAGGGACAATGGTAATCGAAGTAAACAAGGATATTGACCGCTATCAGGAATCGGTTGCGATGGGACTTACTGCAAGGCAGCTTATATTTTCCATTGCAAGCGTAGTGGTTGGTGGCGGTATCGTCCTTCTTCTTTACAAGTATATCGGTCTTACGGGTTCTGCTTATGTGGCAATTCCCTGTGTGGCACCGATTGCACTTGGCGGTTTCTATTCCTTTAATGGGATGAATTTCTACGAGTATATGGGAAAGAAACTGCATTTTATGTTTGGAAACAGGGCACTTACCTATGTATCAACAGAGGGAGAGCCTGCAATAAAGCAGTTAGAAGCAGAACAGAATGAACAGGTAAAGAAGAAAGGCAGAAAGGCTGAACCGGAGACGGTAACAGCTGATTCGGCTGTAAAGAAGCAGGAGGAGTTTGAAGCAATGAAGAAAAAGACGAGAAACATGCTGCTTGGACTTGTCGCAGTCATTGTGGCGGCAGTAGCAGGCATTGCAGCATATAAGGCAATGCATTAGATAAAGAGTATCTGACCGAAAGGTCGGGAACACAGCCCGCAGGGTGAAGTTCCCGGCGGGCTTTCATTATAAGAAAGCGAGGTTAGAGACAATGGGTTTATTTACGGACGGATTTAAGCTCTTGAAAAAGGCAAGTGAGCCTTTGTATAAGACACCGAAATCCATTCAGGAAACCATAGAGATTATGGCGGTGGCTGAAAACGGCATTTTTGAAGTAAGCAAAAATAAGTATTCCAAATGCTACCGCTTTCAGGACATCAATTACACGACAGCAACGGAGGATGAGCAGATTGGCATATTTGAAAGATACTGCAAGTTCTTAAATTCGCTGGACTGTAATTATAAGATTACGATTAACAATAAGAACAAAAATATGGAGGATCTCCGTGATAAGGTTCTTATTACAGAAAAAAACGATGGCTTCAATAATTACCGAAGAATTTACAATGACATTATTGAGGAGAAGATTATTGAGGGCAGACAGGGGATTGAACAGGAAAGATACCTGACGATCACGATTGAGAGAAAGAACTTTGAGGAGGCAAAGGCACAGTTTGCAACCCTTGAGGCAACGATACACAAGGCTTTCATTGAGCTTGGTGCAGACATTGTACCACTTAATGGCAATGAGAGACTGAAAGTGCTCTATGACTATTATCATCTTGGAGATGAGGGCAGCTTTGATTTTGATATCAAAAAGGCAAAGAAGGTCGGAGCAGATTTTAAGAATGATTTATGTAATGGTATGGTGAAATATTTCCCAGACCATTTTGAGGACGAGAGTAAATACTGCAAGGCACTTTTCATTAAGAAGTATCCCAGCAGTTTATCTGACAGATTTATCAATGAGATTACTTCCCTTCCGGTTCATTCCATCACGAGCATTGATGTGGTGCCTGTTCCCAAGGATCTGACAACAAAGGTGCTTCAGAAGAAATATCTTGGTATTGAATCGGATATTATCAAGCAGCAGAGAGTCCGTAATAAGAACAATGACTTCTCCACAGAAATCTCTTATGCAAAGAGAACGGAGAAAAAAGAGATTGAGGCAATTATGGATGATGTTCGTGAGAATGACCAGTGTCTTTTCTTTGTAGGAGTTACCATTATCCTTATGGCAGAAAGTAAGAAGGAGCTTGAGAGTGTCTGCGAAACAGTAGAAACAATCGGAAAACGTAACAGTTGTACGATTGATACACACTACTTAAAGCAGAGGGAAGCACTCAACACGGCACTTCCGATTGGTGTAAGACAGGTGGAAACAATGCGTACCCTTCTTACCCAGTCGCTTGCGGTGCTTATGCCGTTCAATGTGCAGGAACTGAATGACAGTACAGGTAATTATTACGGTATAAACCAGATCAGTAAGAATGTGAATATTGGCAACAGAAAGAAGCTCATCAACGGAAATGGCTTTGTATTCGGAGTGCCGGGTTCCGGCAAATCATTCTTCTGTAAGATGGAAATGGGCAGCGTATTTTTATCGGGGGATGATGAGATTATCGTCATTGATCCGATGAACGAATATTTTGATATTGCACAGACTTATGGCGGAACCGTGGTAAATATGTCCACATACACGGACAACTATGTAAATCCGCTTGAGATGGATGTGTGGAGTCTTGATCCGAATGATTCAAAGGGAATGATAAGGGAAAAAGGGGAATTTATGCTTGGTCTTTGTGAGCAGTGTATCGGGGACAGCTTAAATTCCAGACAGAAATCAATCATTGACCGCTGCGTGAGAAAGATGTATATCGACATCGCAAGGGGCAGGGAAAAGTATATTCCGGTAATGAGTGACTTCTACGATATCCTTATGGAACAGCCGGAGGACGAAGCAAAGGATATCGCATTGTCTTTGGAACTTTTTGTAAATGGTTCCCTCAATATCTTTAACCATCAGACAAATGTTGATGTAGATAACCGATTCACGGTATATGGTATCAGGGACTTAGGCACGGAACTTAGTCCTATCACAATGCTTGTTATGATGGAGTCCATTCAGAACAGAATTGTAGAAAACGGGCAGAAGGGCAAGGCAACCTGGCTCTATATTGATGAGTTCCACGTCCTGCTTAATTCGGAGTATTCTGCAAAATATTTACAGCAGCTCTGGAAGAAGGTGAGGAAACAAGGTGGACTGTGCACGGGTATCACTCAGAACGTCGTGGATCTTTTACAGAACTACACCGCCACTACAATGCTTGCAAACTCGGAGTTTGTTGCACTCTTAAAGCAGGCGAATACAGACAGTTCCAAGATGGCAGAGGTTATCGGTGTATCAGAGGCACAGCTTCGTTTCGTAACCAATACTGCATCGGGAATGGGACTTATCAAGTGTGGTTCCGTGGTAATTCCGTTTGATAACCAGATCAGCAAGGACACTGACCTTTACAGACTGTATAACACCAATATCCACGAAAAGATTGCGGAGCAGAAGAAAAGGGAGGCAAAATTTGCTGATTAGAATTGCAATGTATCAGCCATTTGGACTAAGTTCCGGATGGCTACTTTTTACCTTTTTTAAGGATACAGAAAGAAGGTGGGAACATTGAAGATAAAAAAAGTGGATGACAAGCCTATGGTCATTCACACTAAGAAAAAAGCTAAGATTCATATGCATGAACCGAAGAAAGCTAAAATTAAGGGCAGTAACATTTACACTGTACAGCGTGGTCCGAAAATTGCCAGTGCAAAGATAAATGATACAGGTAAAAAGAAGTCTTATCGTAAGAGTACCATTCATCAGGCAGAGAAGAAAGAAAAGGAACCTTCAAAATTTAAGAGAAATATACGGGAGTCCAATACTTCTATCAAGACGAAGAATACCAATCTTCATATAGCAGGAAGAACGGGAGCACTTGCGACTGGAGCAGTTACAGAGCAGGTGGAAGGCGGGCAGGAAGTGTCACAGGCAGCTTATCTTGCATATGAAGCAAGCCGTCCGGTTACGGGAACTGCTTCAAGGGGAGCGTCACTTTTCAGAAAGAAAGCGGCAGCCGAAGCAAAGAGGCGTATCAAGAAGGTAGAAACAGGAAAGAAGCTGGCAAAAAAGATGGGAAAGAAAGCTGCCAGTGATACGGCAAAAAAGGTTGCCGGTGACACGACAAAGACAGCAGCGAAAGAAACTGCGAAAGAAACTGCGAAAGAAACTGCCAAGAACACTGCAAAAGAAACTGCCAAAACTACGGCAAAAGCGGCAACCACAGCGGCAGGTACAGCGGTTGCACCGGGAGCAGGTATAGCAGTCGGCATGGCGGCAGGCTATGCCACAGGTGTATCTATTGAGGCGAAGGATGTGAAAGCAGCGAACCGTAGCAGAAAGATTAAATTTTTTCTGGATAAGATGAAAGAACAGGAAAATCAGACGGACAGTGTTGTAAAACTGGTAAAAGATCTGATTGTAAAAAAGGCAGTTCTCTGGATAAAGGCGGCAGCTCCGATTATCGGACTTGTACTTTTGCTGTTGGTTCTTTTAGTGGTAATCGTTGCAGTTCCGGTTATTGCTGTGATAGCGATTCTTTATAATTCACCATTTGCCTTATTTTTACCGCCGCTGGAGTCAGGAGATACAGTGCAGACAGTTACAAGTGCTTATGTGTCTGAATTTAACCGTGATGTGAATACCAAAGTGAATGAACATACCGGATATGACTTTGGCGAACTGGTGTATGTAGATTATGAGGGAATGGATGAAAATCCAAGTAACTACTACGACATTATGGCGGTCTACATGGTCAAGTATGGTGTAGGCGATACTGCAACAATTATGAATGATATATCAAAGGGGTGGTTGCAGACTGTAGTAAATGATATGTGTTCTTATACTACAAGTAGTGGAACAAAAGATGTGGAGGAAACAGACGCAGATGGCAATGTAACAACTGTTACGAAGTCGGTACTGTATGTAAATGTTACGCTCAAATCATACAGAGATATGATTTCCGTTTATGGATTTAATTCTGATCAGATAGAAATGCTTGAGCAGATCATGAGTCCTGAGTTTATGGGACAGCTTGGATATGCCGGAAGTGGAAGCGGTGGAGGCGGTGGAAGCCCCGGAGTAAGTTCCATGACAGAGGATGAAATAAATGCAATCCTCAGTGGTATTACAGATAGCAGGCAGAAAGCAGTCTGCTCTTATGCCCTTCACAGAGTGGGTTATCCTTACAGTCAGGAATTAAGAGATAGTGGCAATTATTATGATTGCAGTTCACTTGCGTATTATTCATGGAAGGATGCAGGTGTGAATATCAGTCATGGAGGAGCAACTACAGCAGCGGCAGAAGCACAGGGACTTGATGAAGCAGGAAAGACCGTATCTTATGATGAAATGCAGCCTGGTGATCTTATCTTTTACAGTTTCACAAACAACGGAAGATATAAGAATATCAGCCATGTGGCAGTATATGTCGGCAATGGCAAGGTGGTAGAAGCCCTGAATGAAAGAGTTGGCGTAGTTTACCGTGATGTGGCAAGTGTTGGAAAGATTGTAGTAATTGGCAGACCATAGAAAATTGGCAGAGAGGGCGAAAGTCCTCTCTGGGACAGGAGGTAAGAATGGATTTAAAGGATATGATTCTTGTAATGGAGAATTATAAGGGAACAGAAAGAAATATGCTTATGACTTTGGAAGATTATAAGAAGTTCGTTGCCATTGATGATATGTCAGAGCTTGCAGATCAGATGCTGCTTCTTGGAAGAACGCTTGCGGAAGGTTTTACAGAGTATTACAGGGCAGCAAATGTTACAGTTTTTGCAAAATTCTGTAGAGATGATGTGGAACTGGGACGCTTTTTGCAAGGATATTATAATGATTCAAAGAAATTTTACTTTGATAAGGCAACAAGTTCCCCAGAGTGTATTACAAAGATGGATGAGATTGGAATGACGGATAGAGGCTGGATAGATGACTTTATCCTGCATTATGAAAAATGCGACAGGACATTTGAAAGAGGGCAGACATTTCATAATTTTAATGACCACGATTATATGGTACTTGAAGCATTATCTCCACGCAATCTTGTGGTAATGGATATGAAAAGCGGCTCTCTCACGATTGCTCTCGGAGCAACAGAGTATAAGCGATATCCGAAAGACGAGGAGCCAACAAAGGATAACACAACGATTGGGGTATCGTGGGAGCACGGGATTTATCTTGGGTCCACACTTTCGCAGACCAACTTTAAGGCATATAAAAGAGAATACGGAACACCTGAAAAGATAAAAGATGTTTATGATTACAGGGCGAAACTCAAGCAGAAGTTTTATTTTTATCAGGATTTGTCAAAGGATGATGATATTCCCAAAAATATGCAGAATGATTTCCTGCACCAGATGTATAAGGAATTTGGAACGATAGAGGAGGAATATTTTTATGACAGGCTTGAAGATGGAAAGTATGATGAAGGTTTTAAGGAAAGACAGGTAAAAGAAAAAAAGAGCCGATGAGGAAAAATGGAATTGGAGGCTGATATCGAATGGAAAGAGAATTTGATATTGAGATAAAAGAAGTTCTCTCAAGGGTAGAGACAGTAAAGGCAGAGTCACTTGACGATGCCATAAACAAGGCAATGGATATGTATTATTCAGAGCAGATAGTCCTTGATGCGGAGGATATGAAGGGAGTTGATTTTTCGCCATACAGCGAAGAACAGCTCCCTTCTTCATTAAAGGAAAATGGAGGAAAGACACGATGAAAAATGAGCAGACAGCAGTTATTAAGGATATGGAATTTTTATTAAACGAACTTCATAAGGAATGGGAAAGACCGGGAGAGGTAAAATCGTCTGTCAGTATTCCATATGAGAAAGTTGAGGAAATCAGCAGAAAGCTGAATGTGATTGTCTATGAGACACAGCAGTCGGCTGACAGCGACGGACTTGCCTTTAAGCAGAGCATAGCCAAGTCAAAGCAGTGTTATGTGCTTCTCAGGATTATGCGAAAGATTGTAAAAGGAAAGGGCAAATGTGATAGACAGGCGGTTGATGCAGAATTTGTGATTGAGCTTGACGGGGAGGAGTCAAAGCTCTTTAAGGAAATGTTTGCAGAATTACTGAAGTAAAAGGAGGGTGACACATGAGTGTTGATATGAAGGTCAAAGCGATATATGATTCAGAAATCAGCAACATCACCCGTTCTGAAAAGAACTGGAAAGATGTATTAAAGGTTGCAGGTCAGTTATATCGCTATGAATTTGATAATATCGTTATGGTAACAGCTCAGAGATCACCGGAGAAAAGTACCCTTATGGCAGATTATGACACTTGGAAGAAAGTGGGAAGATATGTAAAGCGTGGAGCAAAGGGCTGTGCTATCTTCCCCTCAAGGGCACTTAATCCCCGTATGAGATATATTTTCGATATCAGTGATACAGGCGGAAAGAATGTGAAGCTGACATGGGATCTGGAGGGGGAAAACCTGAAAAGTTATGCAGACTTTCTGGTATCGGAAGGACAGATGGAGCGGTATAAAAGCGATGACAGGGAATCACTAAAAAATACGCTAAAACAGTTTACAGGAACAAATGTTTGGGATATAATAAAAGAGGAGTTCGGAGATAGAATGTCCGAACTTATGCAGCTATCAGGTAGTGTGATAAAGGAATTCAACGAAAAACGCAAGGGCTTACAGCAGGATAGCGATATGGAGCAGTTAGTATATTCCAGTGTTATGTATGCTGTAGGGACGAGATGTGGATTTGACTTATCTGTGCAAGAACAGGATTTCAGTCAGATTGTAAACATCAAAGATGAGGAGATAGTTTACCGTCTTGGTTCCCTTGTATGCGATGTCTCCTGTAGTGTTCTTAGAGAATTTAGTAGGAATTTACAAACGATTGAGAGCGAAAGGAGAATATCATATGTTAGAAGCAATGACTTACAAGGAAGTGGACGGACTGCTGTATCCGGAGCTGACAATGCCGGACGAGACAGAGGATTTAACGAAGCTGGGCAGATACGGGAGAATGGCAATGAAGTATCTTCTGGAGAACGAACCGGCAAGGTACAAGACACTGATGAGATTCGGGAAGATGTACGAGAAGATGTCGGCAGTAGAGGAGGAAGCAAACCAGCTTTACGACCAGTTGGAGGAACAGTATCTAATGAAGCACAAGCCACAGAATCCATCATCGACAATGGAGATGTGGAAGATAAGAGAGCAGGCGAAGATGCAGGCAGAGGAAGTAGTGCTCCACCAGATCGTGATGAAGTTTCATTAGAAATACAGGAAGAATTAAATAGAGAGCTTGATGAGATTAACTCATTGGGTGTCAGTAAGGAAGCCGAATATACACAGGCTTCCTTTTTTTTCGACCAAAACGGGCAGGCTAGTTTTGGTGTGAAGCAGTCAGAGAAAACCAGACACAATGAATTTATGCGTCAGTATGAGGAGGACAGAAAGACTGCCCTTGCAGGAAAATATAACTATCTCAATCCGAAAAAGGCAGAAAGTGTACCAAGTGAGTATGTAAAACAAATACTTATGAGAGGGACTGGCTTTGTCGGTGGAAAAGGCAGAGTGTGTGAAATTTACCGCACAGAGATAGATGCTGGAACCAGAGCAAAGCGTATCAAGGCAGAATATGGTCAGGGTGGTGCAAGCTGGCCGCTTGACGGTCTGGGCTTGCACGGGTATGACACATTTCACGGTTCGGGACTTCGTATCCAATGGAAAGATCAAGATGGAGAAGTAGAAGGATATGTTTCGTGGAAGAATGTCGAAAAGGAAATCGGTGTACTTATCCTTACCGGAGAATACCAGTCGGAGACACCTCGTATTGATGAGCTTGCAATGGACGGACTTCGTGAAGATGATGAAGTCATTGACGCAGAGTACCGTGAAGTTGATACGCAGGAGGAAAAATCAGAAATTGATGATTATGCTATTCCTGATGAGCCTGACAGTTATGCTGTAAACAGAAAGGCGGCTGAGTTACGGTATATCAAGCCGATTGATTATGCTGACCGTGTAGCTGCAATGGATGAAGATTTAAGAGATGCCATTGAGATACTTGTGTCAGAATGTAGCTGTTACACACCATTCCGTGCTTTCCTTATGGATGTGGTGCAATCGGATTTTGCATTTATGCCGAATAAGCTGGAACTGATCTGTGAGATAGCGATGGGAAATGTTCAGGGTGAGAGAAAGGCATATTGCAATAATCAGTATGGACTCACAGAATACACTTTAAGCAGTGCAGATGTGAAAGTAAGCTACAAAAACAGAAATGGAGAGAGGGCAGGGGATACCGTATCGTGGCGTGAGGTATATGAAATCTTATCCTATATGGTAAAACAGCCATTTTACTGTGGAGAGGACCAGAAGGCAATCTATCAGACCATAAAAAATAAGATTGACAGGGAAAAGATGAATCCTGTTTACCGCAAGTTCTTTGATATTGAGGACAGTGTGAGAGAAAGCCGTCTTAAAACCAGAGAACGGGCGATTGCATATGGCTTGAATACCAAGATTGACACGGATGGTCGTATAATTTCTGATGAGGATAAGAATGTATCGGCAGATATTTCGCAGAATGATACCGAACCACAGGAGGCTGCCCCTGAAACACCTGCACAGGAAGTATTACCGCCAGCGGAAGGTCTGCGTGGAAAAGAAAAAACACAAGACCAGACAAAACTCAATTTCCATTATAACCTGTGGGAAACAGAAAAGGGCGGTGTAAAGACCAGATACCAGTGGAACATTGATGCAATCTGTACACTAAAGCAGATTGAAGCAGAAAACAGACTTGCAACACAGGAGGAGCAGACGGTTTTATCAAAGTTTGTCGGCTGGGGCGGGTTGTCACAGGCATTTGATGAGAATAATGCAGGGTGGACCAGAGAATATGCAGAACTGAAAGAACTTCTTTCCGATGAGGAATACAGTGCCGCAAGAGCAACCGTAAATAATGCCTTTTATACTTCACCTGAGATTGCAATGTGTATTAACTCAGCACTTGTGCAGTTTGGCTTTAAAGGCGGCAATGTCTTGGAGCCTTCTATGGGTATCGGCAATTTCTTCGGAAGTATGCCAGCACCAATGCAGCAAAGTAAGCTGTATGGAGTGGAGCTGGACAGCATATCAGGAAGGATTGCAAAACAGCTTTACCAGAATGCCAATATCAGTATTACGGGATTTGAAAACACCACATATCCGGATAACTTTTTTGATGTTGTTATGGGAAATGTGCCATTTGGAGATTATAAGATATTCGATCCAAAGTACAACAAGTATAACTTCCGTATTCACGATTATTTTCTGGCAAAAGCACTCGATCAGGCAAGACCGGGCGGCATGGTTGCAGTGATTACCACAAAGGGAACACTGGATAAGAGCAATCCGACTATACGAAAGTATCTGGCTGAGAGGGCAGAACTTGTGGGAGCAATCCGACTTCCGAATACTGCATTTAAGGATAATGCAGGAACTGAGGTGACTGCGGACATTCTTTTTTTACAGAAAAGAGAGCGAAAAATTGATATAGAGCCTGACTGGGTACATCTTGGTGTCACAGGTGATGGCATAGCAGTCAATTCCTATTTTGCAGAGCACCCGGAGATGATGCTTGGTACAATGCAGTATGACACAAGGATGTTCGGACAGGACAGCAGATATACCGTCTGTGTGAATAATGATGAGAACTTCAATCTGTATGAAGCACTCAATAAGGCAATCTGTAACATCAGAGCACAGATGACAGATTTTGAGAGACTGGCAGATAATGAGGAACAGACAGAGGAAGTCATTCCCGCTGATCCGGATGTCAGAAATTATACTTACACATTCTTTGAAGGAAAACTTTATTACAGGGAAAATTCAGAGATGGTAAGGCAGAAAGTATCACCGACAGCAGAGGAGCGTATCAAGAGCCTTGATGAAATCAGACAGATAACAAGAGAGCTGATTGATATCCAGATGGATGGCTGCAGCGAGGAGGAGCTTTCTGATAAGCAGAGACTTCTTAATGTGAAATACGATGCCTTTATAAAGCAGTATGGAGCCATTACTTCAAAAGCAAACAGAATAGCATTTCGAGATGACAGCGATTACCCACTTCTTTGCAGTCTTGAGGAAGTAAACGAAGATGGGGAGGTGAAAAAAGCGGATATGTTTTATAAGCAGACGATTAAGGCAAAGTCCGTGGTGGACAGGGTAGAAACTGCGGTAGAGGCTCTTAATGTATCGGTCAATGAGTTTGGATATGTAAATATCCCTTATATGCTCTCCATTTATGAAGCAGACAGGGATACTCTCATAAAGGAACTTGATGGAATTATATTTCTTAATCCTGACCGTTACAATGAAAATAACCCGGACGCAGGCTGGGAGACAGCAGACGAATATCTGTCGGGAAATGTAAGGGATAAGCTGCGTGTTGCAAAGGCAATGGCGGCGGATACCGATAATCCGCAGGCAGAAAGATTTGCCGCCAATGCCGCAGCCCTAGAGGAAGTTCAGCCGGAATGGATTGAAGCCTCGGATATTGATGTAAAGATTGGTACAACTTGGATTGAGCCGCTTGATTATGAGCAGTTTATCTATGAGCTGCTTAATACACCAAAGAGGGCAAGGGCAATCAGAACAGAGTATTATAATTCCGGTATTCAGGTACACTTGAATAAAATGAGTATGGAATGGTTCATTGAAAATAAAAGTATGGATAAACATTCCGTGGCTGCAACGAAAACTTATGGTACAAGCAGAATGGACGCTTATTCTATTTTTGAGGATACCCTGAACTTAAAAACAGTCACTGTCAGGGACAGGATTGATGACGGTGATGGCAAGTACCATTATGAAGTCAATAAGAATGAGACAATGCTTGCAAGGGAAAAGCAGAATATGATCAAGGAGAAGTTCAAGGAATGGCTGTTTGCAGAACCGGAACGCCGACAGAAGTATGTGGAATATTATAATGAAACCTTCAATAATATCCGCCTGCGTGAGTATGACGGAAGCCATTTGCAATTTCCAGGAATGAACCCTGAGATTGAATTAAAACCGCACCAGAAAAATGCGGTGGCACGAATCCTTATGGGAGGAAATACCCTGCTTGCCCACTGCGTCGGAGCCGGAAAGTCGTTTGAAATGATGGCTGCGTGTATGGAACAGAAAAGACTCGGACTTTCCAATAAGACAATTATGGTAGTGCCAAAGCCGCTTATCGGGCAGACGGCAAGTGAATTTTTAAGGCTTTACCCGTCAGCAAACATCTTGGTTGCAACGGAGCGTGATTTTGAAAAGAGCCGAAGAAAGCAGTTTGTGTCAAGGATTGCGACAGGCGATTATGACTGCATCATTATGTCGCACTCGCAATTTGAAAAAATTCCAATTTCGGCAGAGAGAAAGGAGCGAATGCTTAATGAACAGATAAATGAGATCACCTATGCGATTGATGATATGAAGGAGCGGAACGGGGAACGCTGGACCGTAAAGCAGATGGAAAGCCAGAAGAAAAAGCTGGAGGAACAGCTTAAATCCCTGACCGATGAGAGCAGGAAAGATGACCTCATTACCTTTGAGGAGCTGGGTGTTGACTCTATTATGGTAGACGAAGCACACAATTTTAAGAACCTCGCCACATTTTCAAAGATGAATAATGTGTCGGGAATCAGCAGTAGTGGGGCTAAAAAGTCAACGGATATGCAGCTTAAATGCCAGTATTTATCAGAGATAAATGATGGCAGGGGAATTGTATTTGCAACAGGTACACCGATAAGCAACACAATGTGTGAGATGTATGTTATGCAGCTTTATTTGCAGAAATCGGCACTTGAGGAGATGGGAATTCATCATTTCGACTCGTGGGCGGCTAACTTTGGAGAAGTAACAACGGCACTGGAGCTTACGGTTGAGGGCAGTGGTTTCCGTTTCAAGAGCAGGTTCAATAAGTTTACCAATCTGCCGGAGCTTATGAACATCTTCCGTGAGGTTGCCGATGTGCAGACAGCGGATATGCTTGACCTTGATGTGCCAGCTCTGCGTGGCGGCAAGCCTATCATCGTGGAGTCGGAGCCGGACTGGTATGTGAAGCAGGTAATGGAAGAATTTGTTGTAAGGGCAGAAAGGATAAGGGGCGGGGGTGTTGATCCAAGTGTTGACAACTTCTTAAAGATTACGCACGAAGCAAGACTTCTTGGAACAGACGCAAGACTGATTGATAAGGACGCACCGAACAACCCGGACGGAAAGCTCAATAAGGTAGCGGAAAATGTCTGGAAAGAATATGTAAAAGGAAATGCTGATGGTCATATAGGCTGTCAGCTTATTTTTTCGGATATTGGAACACCGGGACCGGACAAGGACTTTACGATTTATGATTATCTGAAGGAGTCACTTATCCAATATGGTATCCCTGCGGAGGAGATAGCATTTATTCACGATGCAAAAACAGACGCACAGAGGGATGCACTCTTTAAGGAAATGAGGACAGGTAAGAAAAAAGTCCTTATCGGTTCGACAGATAAGTGCGGAACCGGAGTTAATGTACAGACACACCTTGTTGCAATGCACCATGTCGATTGCCCGTGGAAGCCTTCTTCCATTGAACAGAGGGAAGGCAGAGGTATCCGACAGGGAAATAAAAACGATGAGGTGGCAATCTACCGATATGTTACAAAACAAACCTTTGATGCATACAACTGGTCACTTGTGGAAAACAAGCAGCGTTTCATCAGTCAGGTTATGACAAGCAAGGCAGTGAGCCGAAGCTGTGAGGACATTGATGAGGCAACACTTTCTTATGCGGAGATTAAGGCGGTTGCGACAGGCAACCCTTTAATCAGGGAAAAGATGGAGGTTGACAATGATGTCCAGAGATTAAAGCTCTTAAAAGCGTCGTATGATAATCAGAGATACGGATTGCAGGATAATTTTATGATCAAATATCCAAAACTCATCAAAACTGCGACAGAAAAACTTGCCAATGTAAGGGAGGATATAAAGGCAAGGGATAAGGAATTGATTGATAACCCGGACTTTGCCATTACCATAGGCAATGCAACTTATACAGAGCGAGTGGATGGTGGAACCGTAATGCTTGAAGCAATCAGCAAATGTAAGACAGGCGAAACCACTCCAGTCGGTAAGTTCCACGGCTTTGAGCTTTTGGTGGAAAAGAATTTCCTCAGTATCAACTATATGGTGCTTCGTGGAAAGACGGAATACAAGGCAGAACTTTCCACAAGTCCGGTGGGAAGTATGGTAAAGCTGGAGAACCTGTTCAACGGACTTCATGAAAATGTTGATTTTCTGGAAAAGAAGATTGAACAGTACCAGAATGACCTTGAGGCTTCAAAGGCGGAGTATGATAAGCCGTTTGCATATAGTGCAGAACTGGAAGAAAAACTTGCAAGGCAGTATGAATTAAATGCCCAGCTTGACCTTGAGAACGCAAAGGCTATGGATGCAGATCTTGGCGGACCGGACGAAGAAAAGTCTGAGGACAGAATAGAAAATGCGGGTATTGTTGCAGAGGATAAGGGAATCTATATGCCAGACAGAAACAGGAAAAGATAGGAGTGAAACTCTATGAGCATAAGGAAAGTGGTCGCAGGACTACTGATTACAGCAGGGATTGCCATTATGGCAGTCTCTTTTTTCTGGTGTACAACCGGAGAGAGAAACACGAACCAGCTCATAAATGAATTTGAGCAGACATTGGAGGAGAAGCAGGATGAAAGGTCAGAGGTTGAGAAAGAGCAAACCACCGTTAGTAAAGAGGAGAAAGCCATTCTTAAAGAAGGCAGTATCATCGGCATTATTGAGATACCGGGAATAGATATCAGATACCCGGTAATGGAAGAAACCGGAAGTGAAATGCTGAATGCCGGGACAGGGAACAATGCGTTTTATTGTCAGGTGCAGATATAAGGAGGCGGCAGATGAATAAGAGATACCGACTGGGGGAGATAGAAGAAGCAGTATCGGAAATGGAGGAGCTGATCGACACTCAGGATGATATTGCAGAGATTGATGATGACTTTCAGATTGTCGTAAGCGGCTGGTCTGTGTATGTCGAAAGGCTGAATCTGACACTCAGACAGGGAGTTGCCTGTATCTGGGATACGGAGGCAGGATTATTTATGCCTGATTTTGATGTGACTATCGTGTATGAGGGGAACATTGAA
>OHRL01001117.1_pt1 | contig 16031 bp, 9 predicted proteins | sample 1578331 | NCBI WGS metagenome assembly OHRL01 (sample SAMEA3879608, study PRJEB24766) | human gut metagenome | biome: human-associated habitat; feature: feces | place: USA | collected 1985/1987
CGTTTAGGTTTACAATATGTATTAATCAGCGGAGTAAATGCATTCATAATCAGAATAGCGAACGACATACCTTCGGGGTAAGCACCGAACAAACGGATAATAACCGTCAGCAAACCGATACAAACACCATAAATCAACATACCTTTCTTACTCATCGGAGAAGTTACGTAATCTGTCGCCATAAAGACAGCTCCCAACATCAAACCTCCGGAAAGCAATTGTATCACCGGAGACACGTATAACTCGGGATTAACCAAATGCATGATGCCCGAAAAGACAAACACAGTGACCAGAATAGACACCGGGATATGCCAGGAAATAATCTTTTTCCACAGCATATAGATAAGACCGAGCAATAGCGCAGCCGCACTCACTTCACCCAAACATCCGCCGTTCTGACCGATAAGCAAACTCAAAGAATCGGGAAGCTGGTCGAGCGACACACCCGGCGCTCCATTGATCACCCCTTTCATGATTGCCAACGGAGTAGCTCCTGTAGTAGCATCGGCATAAGCCGTCAACTGGCCAACCACCGGCCACGTAGTCATCTGTACCGGGAAAGAAAGCAATAAGAACACACGTCCTGCCAATGCAGGGTTAAAAGGATTATTTCCCAAACCTCCGAACGACATTTTGCCCACACCGATAGCAAACAGCGCACCCAGAATAATAATCCATACAGGAAGATTGGAGGGCAGATTGAAAGCCAGCAATACACCGGTGATGATGGCCGAACCGTCACAAATAGTAGTAGTAGTTTCTTTTTTCAGCAGGTACTTGCCGATAGCCCATTCAAAAAAAACACAGGCTGCCACGGAAGTAGCCGTAACGATAAGGGCTCCCAATCCGAAAAAGACAAGCGACACGATAAAAGCCGGAAACAGGGCAATCAGCACACCGTACATATTCTTCTGTACGCTGTCTCCGCTATGAACGTGAGGGGATAATGATACTATAAATTTATTTTCCATACTTCGTTATTTTTTAGCTTGACGTGCACGAATCATAGCGCCTACTTTCCCTTTACCCAAACGACAATAGTCGAGCAACGGACGGTTGGCAGGGCAAGTGAACTGGCAAGAACCGCACTCGATGCAATCCATGATTCTTTCTGTTTCCATTCTTTCAAATTCTGTATTCTCAGCCAATGCAGAAAGCAAATAAGGCTCAAGCCCCATCGGACAAGCCCCCACACACTTCGCACAACGGATACAATTCTGTATCTCGCCACGCTTTGCCTCTTTCCGATCCATAATCAGAACACCGGAACTACCTTTTGCCGTGGGAACATCGATATTCACCAGCGCTTTACCCATCATCGGACCACCACCGATCACCTTACCCGTATCTTCGGGCAAACCACCGCAAGCTTCGATCAACTGACGCATCGGCGTACCCACACGTGCCATGAAATTGGAAGGTTTGGCCAGCGACTTTCCGGTCACGGTAATCACCCGCTCAAACAACGGCTTATTTTTCTGCACAGCCTGATAAACAGCAAAAGCCGTACCTACATTCTGCACTACGGCACCGGTAGAAATAGGAAGCGCCCCACTTGCCACCTGCCGTTTTGTCACAGCATCGATCAACTGCTTTTCACCTCCTTGAGGATATTTCACTTTCAAAGGAACAACTTCGATACCGGCATAACTGGAAGCGACCTTAGTCATCAACCCAATGGCATCGGGCTTATTATTCTCAATACCGATAAAGGCCTTATTTACTTTCACCGCTTTCATCAAAATAGAAACCCCTACCATGATTTCTTCGGCATGTTCCAACATCAGCTGATGGTCGGCAGTCAAATACGGTTCACACTCAACGGCATTAATGATTACACATTCCGCCTTGAACGAAGGAGGAGGACACAGTTTCACTTGAGTAGGAAAACAAGCACCACCCAAACCAACAATACCGGCATCGGCAATTTTCTTCACAATCTCCTCGGCTGTCAGTTCACACTCTCTCACCAGTGTTTCGCTACGGTCAATGGTTTCTTCCCACTCGTCACCTTCCACATCGATAAAGATAGCAGGCTTAGCATAACCACTGGCATCGATAATGGAGTCTATTTTTGCGACCTTTCCGCTGACAGAAGAGTGAATGGCTGCCGAAACAAAACCGGAGGGCTCGGCAATCTTAGTGCCCACTTTCACCACATCCCCTTTAGCTACCACCGGTTTGGCAGGAGCACCGATATGCTGCCCCAACAGGATAACCGCCTTTGACGGAATCTCCGCCATGATAATGGGCTGATGTGCCGACAGTTTATTTTCGTGTGGATGAACACCACCAATTGAAAATGTCTTCAACATACAATTTCTGTATTTTATCTGTTTATTACTCTTTTATTTACGCTTCAGCAACCGGCTTTGCTTCGGAAGTTTCCCCTTTCGGAGCCTTTACGGCAGGAGCCTCTTCCGCTTTCGGTTTACGCGGCGGGAAATTCAATTCAATAATGGTTCCCTGCGGACAAACTTCCACACACTTACGGCATGACTTACATTTGTTCGGATCGATATAAGCTAAATTGTTTTCAAGCGTAATTGCCTCAAACGGACAAGTTTTGACGCATTTACCACAACCGATACAGCTCACCGTACAAGCCTTACGTGCCACAGCACCCTTGTCTTTGTTGACACAAGACACATACACACGGCGCGACTTCTTACCTTGCGGACGAATTTCGATAATCGCCTTCGGACAGGCCTTGACACAAGCACCGCAAGCCGTACATTTGGCCTCATCCACTTCCGGAAGTCCGGTTTCGGCATTCATATGAATGGCATCGAACTGACAAGCGGCCACACAGTCGCCACAGCCCAGACAACCAAAACTACAACCTGTCTCACCACCGTAAAGAGAAGCGGCAATCGCACAACTCTTCGCCCCGTCGTACACATTGGTACGAGGACGGTTGGCACAGGTTCCGTTACATCTCACAACCGCAACCATCGGTTCGGCTTCGCCTGCATCAAGTCCGAGGATAGAGGCTATCTGCGTCATGACAGGCTGTCCGCCTACCGGGCAAAATTTTCCATCCAATGAACCAGCCTTTACACAAGCATCGGCAAACCCACTGCACCCCGGATAACCACATCCACCGCAATTAGCTTGGGGCAGCACTTCGGATACCTGGGCAATACGCGGGTCTTCATACACGGCAAATTTCTTGGAAGCGGCATACAGAATAGCGGCTGAAACCAGCGCAATGGCTCCCAATGAAATTACTGCAATCAGAATCAAATTCATAAATTAGTTATTTTATTGGTTTTATAGTAAATGAAAATGTTTGTTTCAATCGTGTCTTATTCAGCCACAACAGACAATAATATGGAACAAGGACAGCCAGCGAAAGAAGCGACGCATAGAGTTCATCGCCTATTACTACCATAAATATAAAAAGGGAAAGTATTAAAAGTATAAAAGGAAATACAAAAGCCAGTGTCACGGCCATCATTCCCATAGAGGTTTCACCGATAACCATCACCTGCTCACCTACCCGAAAAGTCTGTGCCGAAGGGTCTGTGACATCAATCACTTTCTCTTTACTGTCAGCAGAAGAACAATGTCCCTTGACACTGCATGCCGCACATGCCGATGTCTGGATAATTCTCACTGAAAGATGGGAACCGTTTATGTTTTCCACAATACCTTGATGCTTTATTGTATTAGCCATTTTGCAAACTGAACATTACAAATTGCGGCAAATTTAATCATTATTTGTGAACTACGAAGCTTTCAACTGTTTTTTCTATGTGTTAAAGTGCTATTTTTACTTTTTTTGTTACCGCACACGATAAACAACACGGGCGACCCTGATAGGGTCGCCCGTGTTATTATGCTTACTAAAAGTCAGTTTACCATTGATAATTGATACCAAAACTCAACAATTCTTTTACCTGAAAATAACTTTTCCCCTCGGCAGGTTTCGAACTGTCATCATAGCGTGCATGTACATAAAGCTTGGTAGACAGATAACGGTTCAGCACAAAATTCACTGTATTTTCCCACTCGATACGTACCCATTTGTAACTGGTCAGATAATTCAAACGCGAATCAAACGAGATGGAAGGAATAATATTCCAGGTTAAAGTAGGCTGAAACTGTGAACCGAAATCATTCTTGGAAGACTTGCCTTCATCCAGACCGAATTTCGTTTCGTTCACTTCGCTGTTGCCCACATACCGCAGGTTGTATGTCAACGGCGCAAGGAACAAAGAGAAGTTGAATTTCTTCTTCTTCAGTTTATAGTCCATACCGACACTGATCGCTAAATCGGCAGGAGCAAAGAATGCAGAAACCAGTTCTTCACTATTGGCCTTATAACCGTTGCAGAACTGCGTTTTGAATTCAGCAGAAATGGTATAATACCAGTTATGGGCTGCCTGTATACCCAATTTGCTATACAAACGGAGCTGGTCGGTGTTCACCAGATATTTATGATATTCGTCCGACGGTGTCGAATTGAATCCGAGTTTCGCTTCCAGCATATTTTCAAATTGCACCTTCTCACGGTCATTATAGTTGGCAAACAATTGCAGATTGGCCAACAGCGCATTGTTACTTTCCCCTCCTTTATACCAGTTGTCGGAAATATAGTTCTGGGTAATCTGCAACGAACCGTTACCACCTGTTACCCACCAGTTTGGCTTGCTGATCTTCAATTCGGCTTCTCCTACCCCCACATCCATCGGCTCTTTATCAAACAAACGCAACACTTCTGTTTTCGCTTTCGGCTTCACATCTTCCCGGAACACTTTCCGGCTTCTGATCTGCTTTTCCGTAGTACGTACAAGCTGGGGTGCATTCAGGTAAACCCCCATCAATGTGCGGTCTACAATTTTATTTGAACGCTTCAAAGAGGTGAACTGATCTTCATTGTAAGGCAGCCATTTGGAATAATCAACAGATACCGTATCGATCTTAGGAAGTTCCCAGTCAATTTTAGAATACTCCGCTATCGGATAATAATAAGCCAACGGTGTAAACAACCGATAATATTGGGGATTTACCGGAATATAGCGTTCCGGCACAGCAGGGTCATTCAAGTAGTTCAATGCCCCGATATATTTCTCATACAAAATCGAAACCGTATCCAATTTATTTGTTTTAGGATCCAGTTTTAATATAAGATATGGCTGAAGTCCCGCAGCAAGCGTATCCGGTTTCTCCGGTACGGGCGTTACAGCTTTTAACGACGGCTTCGTACCTGTCTTCACCACCAACGGCCTATCGGATTTTACAGCCCGCAGTGTATCGTTTTTTTCCGACAATTGCACATCGGGCTTCGCCGCCGGCAACGAATCAACTTTTACCGGCAACAACGTATCCGCCTTTACTACATTATTTAAACTATCCAACACAGGTTTAACCGCATCTTGCGCCATCACCGATGAAGATAAAATAATCGCTAATGTGAATAATGAAATGTAACAGTTCTTCATGTCGTTTGTAATTTGAGCGCAAAAATACATTAAAATCTTTAAAAAAGGAAAGAAAAGGAAAGTTGTTTTTGCCACCCTTTCTTCCCTCTTAAAAAGAACGAATTGCATTTTTTAATAAATTTGTTTCAACGATTACTCATTACTTGCCCATTTTTTTGTAATTTTGCAGTTTTTAATGCGTTAGACTTATAAGAATTACATCATAGTAAACAAATAATTAAAACAGTTATAGCTGTGGGAGAAACAAAGTATATTTTCGTCACCGGTGGTGTAGCTTCCTCGTTAGGAAAAGGTATTATTTCATCATCCATCGGTAAATTGCTGCAAGCAAGAGGTTATAAAGTAACCATTCAGAAGTTTGACCCGTATATCAACATCGACCCGGGAACACTGAATCCTTATGAACACGGAGAATGCTACGTAACCGTAGACGGACATGAAGCCGACCTTGATTTGGGACACTACGAACGCTTCTTAGGTATCCAGACAACAAAAGCCAACAACATCACCACCGGACGTATCTACAAAAGCGTTATTGACAAAGAACGTCGCGGTGACTATCTGGGTAGAACGATTCAGGTAATTCCACATATCACCGATGAGATTAAGCGCAACGTGAAGTTGCTGGGCAATAAATATAAATTCGACTTTGTAATCACCGAAATAGGCGGAACCGTAGGCGATATCGAATCACTCCCTTACGTAGAAAGCATCCGTCAGTTGAAATGGGAGTTAGGAAAAGATGCATTGTGCGTACATCTTACTTATGTTCCTTATTTGGCTGCAGCCGGCGAGTTAAAGACAAAACCGACCCAACACTCCGTAAAAGAGTTGCAAAGCGCCGGTATCCAACCGGATATCCTCGTACTGCGCGCCGAACACGAACTGAGCGCCAGCCTTCGCAAGAAAGTAGCCCTATTCTGCAATGTAGACGAGAACGCCGTCGTACAGAGCATCGATGCTCCTACTATCTATGAAGTGCCTATACTGATGCAGGCACAAGGATTGGATGAAACGATTCTGAGAAAGATGGGGCTTCCCGTAGGCGAGACTCCGGGACTCGGCCCATGGCGCACATTCCTCGAACGCCGTCATAAAGCGGAAAACACAGAACCGGTACACATTGCCCTGGTAGGTAAATATGATTTGCAGGATGCCTACAAATCGATCCGCGAAGCTCTTTCACAGGCAGGAACTTACAACGACTGTAAAGTTCAGGTGGATTTTGTAAACAGTGAAACGCTGACAGAGGACAATGTAGCAGAAGCATTGAAAGGCATGGCAGGCGTGATGATAGGTCCCGGCTTCGGCCAACGCGGCATCGAAGGTAAATTCGTTGCTATCAAACATACCCGTACCCATAACATACCGACATTCGGTATCTGCTTAGGTATGCAATGTATCGCTATCGAGTTTGCCCGCAACGTATTAGGATATAAGGATGCCAATTCACGCGAAATGGACGAAAAAACACCGCACAACGTCATTGACATCATGGAGGAACAGAAAGCAATCACCAATATGGGTGGAACGATGCGTCTGGGCGCCTACGAATGTACGTTGGAAAAAGGCAGCAAGGCTTATGAAGCCTACAAGACCGAATATATCCAAGAACGCCACCGCCACCGCTATGAATTCAACAACGAATTTAAAGCCGAATACGAAGCCGCAGGTATGAAGTGTACGGGTATCAATCCGGAATCGGGTTTAGTGGAAATTGTGGAAATCCCCGCATTGAAATGGTTCGTAGGAACTCAGTTCCATCCGGAATATAGCAGTACGGTATTGAATCCGCATCCGCTATTCGTATCATTCATCAAGGCAGCAATCAGCAAATAATAATTAAATAATCAAGAATTAAAAATGGATAAAAACACCATAACAGGTCTCGTTTTAATAGCTATCTTATTAGTAGGTTTCAGCTTTCTGAGCCGTCCGAGCGAGGAACAGATCGCTGCACAAAAGAAATACTACGACTCCATTGCAGTGGTGCAGAAACAGGAGGAAGCCCTCAAAGCCAAAGCGGCAGCAGCGTTGGCCAATGAGAAAGGAGAAGCCACCGGTACGGTAGATTCGACTTCGCTTTTCTTCAATGCCATGCAAGGCAAAGAATCTTTCACCACTATTCAGAATAACTTAGTGGAAATCACTTTCGACAATAAAGGAGGACGTGTTTATTCCGCGATGCTAAAAGACTATAACGGACAGGATGGTAAACCGGTTGTGCTGTTCAATGGCAGTGATGCCGAAATGAACTTCAACTTCTATAATAAAAAAGAGACCATCCAGACAAAGGATTATTATTTTGAGGTTGTCAACAAAACCGACAGCAGCCTGACCATGCGTCTGACTGCCGACAGCGACAGCTATATCGACTTTACCTATACGCTGAAGCCGGACAGTTATCTGTTGAGATTCACCATTCAGGCAACAGGTATGGCAGGAAAACTCGCTTCAACGGATTATGTAGATATCTCTTGGTCGCAACGTGCACGTCAACTTGAAAAAGGGTTCACTTATGAAAACCGTCTGGCCGAGTTGATGTACAAAATAGCCAATGACGATACAGACAATCTTTCGGCTGCCAAAGACGATGAAAAGCAGATTGAAGGACGTGTAGACTGGATTGCCTTCAAGAATCAGTTCTTCTCTTCCGTATTCATCGCCAATCAGGACTTTGATAAGGTAAACGTCAAGTCGAGAATGGAGAAACAGGGAAGCGGCTATATCAAAGATTATTCCGCAGAAATGAATACTTTCTTCGATCCGACCGGAAAACAAGCTACCGACATGTATTTCTATTTCGGTCCGAACCATTACAAAACGCTAAAAGCACTTGATAAAGGACGCGATGATAAATGGGAACTCGACAATCTGGTTTATTTAGGATGGCCGTTGATTCGCTGGATCAACAAATTTATCACCATCAACGTGTTCGACTGGCTTTCCGGTTGGGGACTGAGCATGGGTATCGTTCTGCTGATTCTGACCATCATAGTGAAAATCGCCGTATATCCGGCCACTTGGAAGACTTACATGTCATCGGCTAAAATGCGCGTACTGAAACCGAAAATAGATGAAATAAACAAGAAATATCCGAAACAGGAAGATGCGATGAAAAAACAACAGGAAGTAATGAGCCTGTATAGCCAGTATGGAGTAAGCCCGATGGGAGGTTGTTTGCCAATGCTGTTACAGTTCCCTATCCTCATGGCATTGTTTATGTTTGTGCCGAGCGCTATCGAGCTTCGCCAGCAAAGCTTCCTTTGGGCGGACGACTTGTCTACTTACGATGCATTCATTACATTCCCGTTCCATATCCCATTCTTAGGCAATCACCTCAGTTTGTTCTGTCTGTTGATGACAGTGACCAACATCCTGAACACTAAGTTCACCATGCAACAGCAGGATACCGGTGCACAGCCCCAGATGGCAGCAATGAAATGGATGATGTATCTGATGCCCGTAATGTTCCTTTTCGTCTTGAATGACTATCCTTCGGGATTGAATTATTACTACTTTATTTCAACGCTGATCAGCGTGGGTACGATGATCGTACTTCGCAAAACAACCGACGAAGACAAGTTGCTTGCCATTCTCGAAGCGAAGAAAAAAGACCCGAAACAAATGAAAAAAACCGGCTTTGCCGCCCGTCTTGAAGCTATGCAAAAGCAGCAGGAAGAGATGGCAAAAGCAAAACAGCAGCAGAATAAGCGATAAAAGCTATTCCATTATAATGCAAAAGCCGGGTAAACTTAAGAAAGAGTTAGTCCGGCTTTTGTGATTTTTATACAGGCATGCATGTCAAGTCAGACAACGACAAAACAGTAAAGAATAGAATGAAAACTAAATATACTTATAAGGAAATATGGATTATCTCCTATCCAATTTTGATCAGTCTCGTCATGGAGCAGATGATCGGAATGACAGACACAGCCTTTCTGGGACGTGTAGGAGAAATAGAACTGGGTGCATCAGCCATTGCAGGTATCTATTACATGGTCATCTTTATGATGGCATTCGGTTTCAGCATCGGGGCACAGATCATGATGGCACGGCGCAACGGAGAACGGCAATACAATGAAATAGGCCCTATCTTCTATCAGGGGATTTATTTCTTATTGGTGCTGGCGGTAATCGTATTTGCCATGTCGCTGCATTTCTCACCACATCTATTGAAGAACATCATCTCTTCGCCCAACATTTATGAAGCAGCCCTCAGCTACATCAATTGGCGCATCTTCGGTTTCTTCTTCTCATTTATCATGGTGATGTTCCGGGCATTCTTCGTGGGCACCACTCAAACCAAAACGCTGACATTGAATTCCATTGTCATGGTACTGTCGAATGTGGTATTCAACTACATCCTGATTTTCGGAAAATTCGGCTTCCCCAAACTGGGAATTGCCGGAGCAGCCATCGGTTCGTCATTGGCAGAATTGGTCTCTGTACTATTCTTCATCATCTATACCTGGAGGCGGATTGACTGCCGGAAGTATGCGCTCAACAAGCTACCCGCCTTCCAACCGGAAATATTAAAACGCATATTGGGGGTCTCTCTCTGGACAATGATACAGAACCTCCTATCCATGTCTACCTGGCTTACATTCTTCCTGTTCGTGGAACATCTGGGAGAACGTGCATTGGCTGTTACGAATATCATCCGCAATGTTTCCGGCATACCGTTCATGATGACTATGGCATTTGCTGCCACCTGCGGTTCACTGGTGAGTAACCTGATCGGAGCCGGAGAGACGCAATGCGTACAAGGAACGATCCGCCAGCATATACGGATAGCCTATGCTTTCGTTATCCCGCTACTGATATTTTTTGCCCTGTTTCCCAACCTGATATTAAGTATCTACACGGATATCCCCTCACTGCGGGAAGCTTCTGTCCCATCGTTGTGGGTACTGTGTACGGGTTATCTCATCATGGTCCCGGCCAATGTATACTTCCAGTCCGTATCGGGTACGGGTAATACACGTACAGCACTGATCATGGAGATGTCCGTGCTGGTGGTTTATGTTGCCTACATCACCTATCTGATTCTGTATTTGAGAGTGGACGTAGCCCTCTGCTGGACTTCGGAACACGTGTATGCGATCCTTACACTGATACTCTGCCGATGGTATATCCAAAAAGGAAATTGGCAACAGAAAAAGATATAACCAGTAGATGAGCAAAAGAATTTAAGGTTTAATTAATTGCAACAAAATAGAATGAAAATCAAAATATCGCATAGAATATAAATGTATAAATATATCACATATATACTTTTTCCATACCTATTAAATTATGCTATTATAAAGAAAACAAGATTCAGTATAAAATTCTAATATTCAATAAGATAAATAAATATTAGGGTTCACAAAGGTTCAACGTTTCTTTTAGACCCTATTTGGCTGAAAAAGATCAGAATCATTTACTATAATGTATATAAAAAATCAAAAATACAAAAAAATACAAAAAGCACATGATTGTTAAAAACTTTCCATAAACAAACAATAGTAATAAAGATATTTATTCGCTAAATTCGCTCAAAAAGCAGAAACACAGAATATACATATATATTTGAACAACAAACTTTTAAGACAAAATAAGTTCCACAGAAGGGGCCATAGATGAACGATGAACCTTGTGAACCCTAAGTCTCAAAACTGCGTCTGAAAAACGTAACACAAATACACCATTTTCATCTTTAGAAATCAAGTTCATACAAATCAATCAAAAAACAGAACATATCTCTCACGATACCTGTAATGTTCCGCATCTACCAACTTATTCAGGGCTTAGACGAAATAGATGTAAACCGGTTCAGTTATAAGTTTTCCATTGTTTTCCTTCGTGACAACTATTTCAGGAACAATACAGATAAGCCAACAACTTTTTCAGGAAAGAATAACAGAATCTGACAACTCAATTAACAACTAACCGTTGAAAGTAACAACCGGTTTTTAGTATAAATCAGTATAAGTCAAAAAGACGTAGCAGACTTTAGAAAAAGACGTAGCAAGTTTAGAAAAAAGACATAACGTGTTTCTCTCAAAGGACATATATCTTTTTAGAAAAGACGTAGCATCTTTAGCCCTTGCCATAAGAACTTAAACTATTTCACATCACCCTACAGAGAAATAAAATTTAATCGTTATCTTCGCACAACTAAAATTAACAAGAAAAAATATGAGACAAGCCAAACTGTTAGTTATGTCAACAACAATGATGTTAGCAGCCTGCGGCGGCACCAAAGACGCAGGACAGAGCGCAGAAGCACTCATCTGTAAATCGGATATTAAAATCGAAGGGATGCGCATGACGCCCGAAGCATTATGGGCAATGGGGCGTATCGGCGAGCTATCCGTATCACCCGATAACAAACAGATAGTGTACAGCGTAGCTTATTACAGCGTATCCCAGAACAAAAGTAACCGAGAACTCTTCGTGATGAATGCGGATGGAAGTGACACCAAGCAGATCACCCATACTCCCTATCAAGAGAACGCTGCTGTCTGGATCAAAAACGGAACTAAAATAGCTTTCTTAAGCAACGACAACGGAAGCAGCCAGATTTATGAAATGAATCCGGACGGTAGCGGACGCAGACAACTCACCAACTACGACGGAGATATCGAGGGATTCTCCATCTCACCGGACGGAAAGAAGATCCTTTTCATTTCGCAAGTGAAAACAGTGAAAAGCACAGCCGACAAATATCCCGATCTACCCAAGGCAACAGGCATCATCGTCACCGATCTGATGTACAAACATTGGGACGAATGGGTAACCACCGCCCCGCATCCGTTTGTGGCCGATTTCGATGGCAATGCAATCTCGAATATTGTCGACATACTGGATGGTGAACCCTACGAAAGCCCGATGAAACCTTGGGGTGGCATCGAACAACTGGCTTGGAACACTACTTCGGATAAAGTGGCATATACTTGCCGCAAGAAAACCGGACTGGCATACGCCATCTCTACCAATTCCGATATCTATGTTTATGATTTGAACACCAAGCAAACCGTAAACATAACCGAAGAAAACAAAGGATACGACACCAACCCGCAATACTCACCGGATGGTAAATACATCGCTTGGCAAAGTATGGAACGCGACGGATACGAAGCCGACCAGAACCGGCTCATGGTGATGAATCTCGAAACGGGCGAAAAAAGATTTGCCAGCAAAGGATTCGAATCGAATGTGGATGCTTTTATCTGGAGTGCCGATGCGAAAACGATCTATTTCACAGGTGTATGGCACGGAGAGGTACAAATATATGCCCTCAACCTTACCGACAATTCTGTCAGAGCCATTACCGAAGGCATGTACGACTATGGTGTTCCTGCCCTTTTCGGAGACAAGCTGATCGCCAAACGCCATTCTATCAGTATGAGTGATGAAATTTATGCCATCAGTCTGGATGGAAAGACTACTCAACTGACACAGGAGAACAAGCAGATATACGACCAACTCGAAATGGGAAAAGTGGAAGGGCGCTGGATGAAAACCACCGACGGCAAACAGATGCTGACTTGGGTAATTTATCCTCCCAAATTCGACCCGAACAAGAAATATCCCACGCTACTTTTCTGCGAAGGTGGCCCACAAAGCCCCGTCAGCCAATTCTGGAGTTACCGCTGGAACTTCCAAATCATGGCTGCCAACGATTATATCATTGTAGCCCCGAACCGTCGTGGCCTTCCGGGATTCGGTAACGAATGGAACGAAGCCATCAGTGGCGACTATGGCGGCCAGTGCATGAAAGACTACTTCACTGCAATCGATGAAATGGCTAAAGAGCCTTTCGTGGATAAGGAACGTCTGGGCTGCGTAGGTGCCAGCTTCGGAGGATTCTCCGTCTACTGGCTTGCGGGACATCACGACAAACGCTTCAAAGCATTCATTGCTCACGACGGTATCTTCAACATGGAAATGCAATACCTCGAAACAGAAGAGAAATGGTTTGCCAATTGGGACATGGGCGGCGCTTATTGGGAAAAGCAGAACGCAACAGCGCAACGCACCTTCGCCAACTCTCCACATCTGTTCGTAGACAAATGGGACACTCCCATTCTGTGTATCCATGGAGAGAAAGACTATCGCATCCTTGCCAATCAGGCAATGGCTGCTTTCGATGCTGCGGTAATGCGCGGAGTTCCTGCGGAACTGTTAATCTATCCGGACGAAAACCATTGGGTACTGAAACCGCAGAATGGTATTCTGTGGCAACGTACCTTCTTCGAATGGTTGGATAAATGGCTGAAATAAACCGGTAAGCCGATTGAAAATGAAAAAGCTCCTTTGGATCGCCAAAGGAGCTTTTTGCTATATATTTGTACATTTTTCTTAAATTCATACAGAATCTTTTATTTCTTAGCAAATAAATGTTATCGCGTCAATATTTTCCATTAGAAAATTGTTTTATTAGAAAAAAGTTAATATAATCAAACAATGAGACACCTCTGTAGAGGGGAGCTTCAAAAATATGAAGTAATTATGATGATAAAAACACACGGCTTTACCCAATAAAAAATTCGCCCAGAAAATTCAAAAAAAAGGAGTGAAATTCTTCGATGTACGTACTTTTGCCGAATATGCAGAAAAAAAATTCAAGTCTACGTATTGGACAATGGACTACAGAAATGGAAAGGAAAAACAGAAAAATAAAATAGGTTTTAGGTGATTGAGGTTTTTCTTTCTTCTGAGTTGATGGGGCTGATCGAGTCGTCAGCCTCATCTATTTGCACAATCGTATAGACACTGTCTTAAGATATGCAATCATTATCAACGAATCAACAAATCCATATGGCAGCAAATCAGCGCATCCACACATTTTCTATTTCAACTACATACATTTTATGAAATCCACCGTGCGAACCTCCATACCATTTCTCAATCAAATTCTTATCTAAAAAGTTTTCAGGACCAATCTCCCCGGCATAAAGCTTCCTGCACTCCAAACTCAAACGGGCTTGTTCAAAAAGTACATTCCCTTGTGCTGTAAACAACGGTTTCAATCCGGTTTCCTTCACTTTATCCACCTCCCTGCCGGACTTGGAACCACAAACAGCATGAATCTTCTTATTCTCTTCTCCCAAAAAAGAAAGCGTAAGGAAATCGCCCTTTTCAATAAATTCATAAGTATACCGTTCGGGACGAACAAAAACAAAAGCCACAGGCTTATTCCAAAGCCAGCCGATACCACCCCAACTGGCAGTCATTGTATTGAATGCTTCCTTGTTTCCGGCCGTAACTAACATCCATTCTTTTCCTATTGCTTCAAAAAAATTCTCTGAGAGTTCTTTAACTTCTACTTTTTTCATGATCATCTCTTTCTATGTTTATACACTATCTTCTTTGGTACACCATTTTTTCTGATACACATCTTCTTTATCACTATACAAAGAAAAATACATCCTTCGCATACACAACGGTAACAAACTGAACTTCCTACTTTTGCTTTTTCAGTTTCACGATATCTCCCAGCGTAGGAATAGCTACTTTAATATTCCTTTTCCTTGCCTCAGCAGCAAAAACTTGAGGAGGATCGTGGAGCGGTTCATCCGATAGATCAAATGTACCATAATGCATCGGAATAGTCAACCCGGCATGCATCTCCTGCGAAGCCGTCAACGCTTCATGAGGAGAAATATGATTGGGACGCATGAACCACCGGGGCTTATAGGCACCGATACCTACCAACGCATAATCAGGAGAACTGAACAATTCGGGTATCTCCGCAAAATGATTGGAATAGCCCGTATCACCACTATAATAAATAGAAATACCATCACCTTGAAGCATAAACGCCCCCCACAAGCGTTGTCCCCCATCGCGCACCGAACGTTTACTCCAATGCTGTGCAGGTAGAAAGGTTATTTTCAAGTGCCCGTCTTCTATCTGCTGATACCATCCGGCTTCCAGCATCTCTATCTCCGGAAACCAACTCTTTACCAATTCACCGGTACCTAAGCCACAGAACAACTTCATGTGCGGATTGTTCTCCAACAACCGCCCGACACTCTGTTTATCCAAATGATCGAAGTGATCGTGACTAATCAGCAAATAATCGATTCCCGTAAAAATATTCGGATTGGCAGGAAACTGACTTCTCCGACGCACAAATGGAATATTGCCAAATACCGGATCGAACATAATCCTTTTACCCGACAACTGCATAAAAAATGAATTATGTCCCAGCCATATCAATGAATTGCCGTTCACCGCATCCAACGAACGAAGATAATTGACCCTCGGTTCCCACTTTACAGTACGTTTTTCTTTTCGTTGCGGATTAGGAGACAAACGCCACTTCAACACACTGCCCATTCCAGGCCGGAAACGATGCTGACGGTTGAAAAATCGTCCTTTTACCATTGGATTTCCCCTCCAATAGGGGTTTATAGTCGCCAAGCGCTCATTTCGCCTGAAACATATATGTTCACCCATCTTTCTAAACCAAATAATATATTACAAACATAAATAAAAATATCGATTTATGCAGAAGGGAAGTGATAAAAGTAGTTAAGTAGTAAGTAGTCAAGTAGTAAGTAGTTAAGTAGTAAGTAGTCAAGTAGTAAG
>OHRL01001125.1_pt1 | contig 15922 bp, 13 predicted proteins | sample 1578331 | NCBI WGS metagenome assembly OHRL01 (sample SAMEA3879608, study PRJEB24766) | human gut metagenome | biome: human-associated habitat; feature: feces | place: USA | collected 1985/1987
GATGAAAATAAGACAGAACAGGACCACATAAGATGAGTGCATTTATATTTGATGTAGACGATACCCTGTATGATCAGACGATCCCTTTCTGCGATGCATACAGGGCAGTATTTAAAGATCGCTTTGAGCTGCCGCTGGGAGAACTTTTTTCGGCCAGCCGCCGGCACAGCGATGTTGTATTTGAGCCTTCCCAGCGCGGGGAGATTACGATGGAGGAAATGTATATTTACCGGATTCAGAGAGCTTTTGCAGATTTTCAGGTGACGATTACCGATCGGGAAGCTCTGGATTTTCAGGCGGAGTACAGTAAGAATCAGAGCTGTCTTCGGATTTCAGACCGGATGGGGAAGCTTCTTGACTACTGCAGGGAGAGAGTTCCCATCGGGATTATGACGAATGGCCCCTCTGCTCATCAGTGGAAAAAGATTCATGCTCTGGGAGCAGAGCGGTGGTTTCCACGGGAGAGCATCTTTGTGTCGGGGGATGTGGGAGCGCCAAAGCCGGAGGCAGAGATCTTTTGGCATGCCTGCCGGAGGATGAATCAGAATCCGGAACAGATGTATATGATAGGAGATTCTTATCCCAATGATATGGAAGGGGCAAAGGCTGCCGGATGGCATACCATATGGATGAACCGGAGAAACCATCCGACAGCTAAAGCAGATGCGGCAGATTTTACGGTAGGATCGGAGGAGGAACTTTTTGATCTGATCCGGAGGATTTTGCCCTGAGAGGAGCAGGCGAAAGCCTGCTTTTTCTGTTTTGTCTGTATCTTGTAAGGAGAGGGAAAAATGTGATAAGATAAAAACAGAGAACAACAAAGGGAGACGTAAGAGAATGGCGGTAGATCTGACGAGGGGGAAAATAGGCAAAACCATGCTGCAGTTTGCCTGGCCCATGATGGTGGGCAATCTGCTGCAGCAGATGTATAATACCGCCGACAGTATCATCGTGGGCAATTTTGTGGGCAGCAATGCCCTTGCCGCCGTGGGCTCCAGCGGGTCGCCCATCTATCTGCTCATCGGCTTCAGTCAAGGACTTGCCGTGGGTGCGGGCGTGGTGGTCTCGCAGTATCTGGGCGCGGGCGACCACAAGGAGACCCGCGAGGCGGTGCACACTGCCCTTGCCATTGCGGTGGTCATGGGGCTTTTGCTGACCGTGGGCGGCGTTGCCTGCGGGCGCGCTTTGCTGGTGGCCATGAACACCCCCGCCGAGGTGCTGGCGGACGCTGTGACCTATATCCGCATCTACTTTGGCGGGGTGCTGTTCAGCGTGGTGTATAACATGACCGCCGGCATCCTGAACGCCGCCGGCAACTCCCGGCGCTCGCTGGTGTATCTGGCATGGGCGTCGGTGACCAACATTGTGCTGGACCTTGTGTTCATCGTGGGGCTGCGGATGGGGGTGGCGGGCGCTGCCATCGCCACAGACCTGAGCCAGCTGGTGTCCTGCGTGCTGAGCCTGCGTTTTTTGACGAAAAGCGAGGACGCCTGCCGGGTGGAGCTTTCTGCCATCCGTCTGCACCGCAAAATGGCAGGCCGCATTATCCGGGTGGGTCTGCCTACCGGCATCCAGAACATGGTCATCTCCTTTTCCAACGTGCTGGTGCAGGCCAGCGTGAACAGCTACGGTGCCGCCGCCATGGCGGGCTTTGCCGCCTACATGAAGATCGATGGTTTCAACATTCTGCCGGTCAGCAGCATCAGCATGGCTGCCACCACCTTTGTGGGGCAGAACTACGGTGCGGGGCGTCTGGACCGGGTAAAGCGCTCGGTGTGGGTCACCCTTGCCATCGGGGTCATCTACACCCTTTGCACCGGCGCGGCGCTATTGGCCGGACAGGATGCCATCCTGCACCTGTTCACCGCCGACGAGGCCGTGGTCACCTACGGCAAGCTTGCCATGCGGTGGTTCTGCCCGTTCTACTTCCTGCTCAGCATCCTGCACGGCCTTGCCGGTGCTGTGCGCGGCACGGGTGCCAGCATCCCGCCCATGGTGGTGCTGCTGGTCTCGCTGTGCCTGTTCCGGGTGGTATGGATCCAGTTCCTGCTGCCCTTCTTCTCCGGCATCGAGGGCGTGTTCATCCTCTATCCCGTCAGCTGGGGTCTGGGCGCATTGCTCATGATCCTGTATGCGTGGAAGGGCAAGTGGATGGAGTACCATACATAACCATTTTTATAAACAATGACCCGCCGCACTGAAGGAGGTGCGGCGGGTCGTTGGTTTTTCAGGAACTTCTGTCAGGACAGCTTACCATGCAAAGCCCACGGAGTCCATGTCGATCTTCTTTTCCACCAGACCCAGACGGCTCTCGATGAAGTTCACCGCCATATCCGGCCACTGGGCGATCTGGGTGTAGTAATCCACATAGCCCTTGGTGCCAGTGCCCAAGCCCACACCGTGGGGCGCATCGGGTGCCAGATAGAAGCTGAAATCCTTGAAGGTATTCGCGCACTCCGGCAGAGAGGGCAGCATCATAGCGCTCAGGCCGTCCTTCTGCCCCACAACACCAAAGACCGGGGGCAGGTTGGGGTTCTTCGTGAAGTCCAGACCGGTGACGAACAGTCCGTAGATGGGGATCGCCACATTCAGGTCAGCGCTCTCATAGTCCACAGCATCGCAGACGTAGCTGGGGTAGACCTTATCCGGGGTATTCGTAGTGCCGAACTGGTCGGCCACCACCTGCATCACATTCATGCCGCCAGCAGAGAAGCCCACAGCGATCATAATATCGGTCTTGCCGATGTGTTTTTCAGAGGCGTTGTGGCGGATGTAGCGGATAGCGCGTGCCAGATCCAGCCGCTGATCCACAGCGGCATAAGGGTTGACGCGGCGCTGCAGCACAAAGGCGTTGTAGCCGTTCTTGTTGAAGAACTCGGCCACAGGGTAGCCTTCCACCACGTTGTTGCGGTGGGTGCTGCCGCCGCCTGCAATAATGATCACGTTGCCCTTCACCTTGCCCTGATCTCGCAGCAGGTACGGGTTCAGGAAGGGACGGAAGCCCTCGTTATCGTAGCAATTTTCCCAGTTGGTGGGCAGCGGAGATTCCACGGCCATCTGATCTCCCCAAATTTCCCAAACGGTGCTCTTGGGGTCCTTGATCTGGCGCAGCGCCTTGCGGGCATTGGTCAGAGCAACACACATATCGTAGTGAGAAGCATTGATGCCGGGCGCAGCTGCACCGTCCACCTTCTCGTACTGAGCGCGGGACAGCTTGTGGAACAACACATAGAACTTGTCAAAATCGCCCCGGAAAGCAGCCGGATAAAAGGCCACCTCGCGGGAGAGACGGAGTTCCTCTGCCACCATGGCCTGCACCTCAGCATCGGTGTGCACGCCAGCGTTCTCAGCAAAGGATGCGGGTGCCATGCCAGCCACTGCGCCCATGGTCACGGCAGAAGCGGCGGAAAGCTTCATAAAGTCTCTTCTGTTCATCATCATTTCTCCTTTTAAATGCAGACGGCTCATTTGTGCAGAACAAAGCCGCCCGAAGCTGTACAGCAAACGCCCTGCTGCCTGGCCCAACGGACATTTCGACAGTATCGCGCCGTCGGAATCTGTGCAAAGCGTATCACAAATCAGATGGCTTGTAAATAGATTTTATCGCTTTTGAGCATAATTGATATATTAGTATGCCAGTTCTTGTGAAAATCGACAGGCGTTGGACGGGCACAAAAAAGGACTGCCGTGCAGCGCACGGCAGTCCTTTTGTATCTTATTACAGCTTTTCAAACACCAGAAAGCGGAAGGCGATGGTGGTGGTGAGCTGCGGCAGAGCCGCAAGGCGGGCGGCACCGTCGCGGGGCGTTTTCCAGTAGTAGGGGGTCATGGCGAACAGGGCTTCCAGCTGGGCGGCGGGCACGGTGATGGTGCCCTGCACCTCCCGCTCGTCGATGGCGCGGAAACCCGGGTACTCCACCTGCTGCACCGGGTTCTTGTAGGGCTTTTCGTAGAGCACGGCCTTCATCTGGTACAGATGCTCTGCCCCCGGCACAACGTAGATCATGCGCCCGCCCGGGCGCAGCACCCGGCTGAACTCCTCCTGTGCAAAGGGCGAAAAGCAGTTCAGCAGCACATCTGCCCAGCCGGTGCGTACCGGCTGGCTGAAGCTGGACGCCACCGCATACTGCGCGGCAGGCAGCGCCTTTGCAGCCAGCCGCACGGCGGGCTTTGCGATATCGAACCCGGCCAGCTGCAGCGGCTTTTCTGCCGCCGCGAACTGCTGCGCGATGCAGCGGTCGTACCAGCCCTCGCCGCAGCCTGCGTCCAGCAGATGCAGTGGGGCGTCCTTCGCGGCGGGTACGCCGTGGGCAAGGCACAACTCCCCCAGCGCCTGCCCGAAGATGCCGTAGTATCCGGCGTTCAGGAAGGCGCGGCGGGCGGCAACCATCTCCTTGCTGTCCCCGGGGGCTTTGGTGCGCATACTCTGCACCGGCAAAAGATGCCAGTAGCCCTCCCGGGCACGGTCAAAGCAGTGGCCCTTTTCACATTTCAGGTCATTCTCCCCTTGCAGCGCACCGCCGCACAGGGGGCACTGCCACGGGGCAAAGGCTTCGTTCCGGCTCATACTTCTTCGCTGTGATCCTCAATGGGTGCAGTGGCACCGCCGTGGGCGTCCATATACTCCTCAAAGCTGGTGTACTTCTGCTGGGGCGGGCGGCGGCTGATGAGCATCAGCCCCGGGTCCTCGTCCCGGGCGGCGGCATTGCGGCCGCGGCGGGCAGGCTCGGCCTTGGGAGCGCGGGGTGCGCTGCCGGTGCGATTCTGATTACCTGCGCTGCCGCGCTCGTTACGGGCAGGGCGGGCGTTGCTGCTCTGGGCAGCGCGCTGCTCGCTGCGGTCGTTGCGGCGGCTGCCGCTGCGGTTTGCGTTCTGGTTATTCTGGGGCTCCTGTGCGCTGCGGATGGCGGGTGCTGCCGGGGCGGCAGGGATCTTGCGTGCCGGGCGCAGCGGAGTAGCCTCCGGGGCGCTGACAAAATGGGGGTCAAACTTGGGCTGGGCGTTGCTGCCCCGGGCGGGGGCGGCATTCTCGCGGCGGGCGCGGGGCGCTGCCGTCTCCTTGGGGGCGTTTGTGCCCCGGTTGTTGGCGCGGCGGTCGTTGCGGACCCCACGCTTTGCGTTGCTGTCTTGCATCAGTGTTTCCTCTTTTTTCGGTTTTGCAGGCACCGCGTTCTTTGCGGCCTTCGGCTCCTGCTTCGGCGCGGACGCAGCTGCCTTTGCAGCTTTTGCGGGCGCAGTTTCGGCCTGTTTTTCTGCTTCGGGGCGGGGCTTTTTGCCGCGCACGGGCAGCACCGGGCGCACCGGGGCGGGCACGCCGTCCCACGGGTGGCCGGATACCACCGGGATCTTGCGGCGGTTCAGCTTTTCAATGCCTGCCAGATACTCCTGCTCCTCCGGGGCGCAGAAGCTGACGGCGGTGCCGTCTGCACCGGCGCGGGCGGTGCGCCCGATGCGGTGCACATAGGTCTCCGGCACCTCGGGCAGGTCGTAGTTGAACACATGGGAAAGCTCGCTGATATCAATGCCGCGTGCGGCGATGTCGGTCGCCACCAGCACCCGGGTCTTGCCGGACTTGAAATCCTCCAGCGCGGTGACGCGGGCAGTCTGACTCTTGTTGCCGTGGATGGCGGCGGCGGGGATGCCCTGCTTTGTCAGATCCTTTGCGATCTTATCCGCGCCGTGCTTAGTGCGGCTGAACACCAGTGCGTTGACCACCGGCGGCTGCAAATTTTTGATGAGCCACGGCAGCAAGAGCTTTTTGTTGCCCTTTTCCACATAGTAAAGGCTCTGCTGGATGCGGTCGACCGTGCTGGACACCGGGTCCACCTTGACAAAGGCAGGGTCGTGCAGGATGCCGGCGGCCAGCTGCTCGATCTCGGCGGGCATGGTGGCGCTGAACATCAGGTTCTGGCGCTGGGCGGGCAGCTTTGCAATGACCTTTTTCACGTCATGGACAAAGCCCATGTCCAGCATCCGGTCGGCCTCGTCCAGCACAAAGATCTCCAAAGCGGACAGGTCGATAAAGCCCTGCCCGATCAAGTCGTTCAGCCGTCCCGGACAGGCGATGAGGATGTCCACGCCCTTTTTCAGCGCTTCCACCTGCGGTGCCTGTCCCACGCCGCCAAAGATGACGGTGCTGCGCAATTTCAGGTACTTGCCGTAGGCTTCAAAGCTTTCGCCGATCTGCAAAGCCAGCTCCCGGGTGGGGGTCAAAATCAGGGCGCGGACGGCGCCCTTGCGGCGGGGTGCGTTGGCGGTGAGCCGATCCAGCATGGGCAGCGCAAAAGCCGCCGTCTTGCCGGTGCCGGTCTGGGCGCAGCCCATCAGATCCCGGCCTGCCAGCACCGGCGGGATGGCCGCTGCCTGAATAGGCGAGGGGGTCTCGTAGCCCGCTTCCTGCACAGAACGCAGCAGCGGGGCGGACAGATTCAGTTCTTTAAATGTCATGGTTCTCCTATTATTCTGTGATCTTCCGGCACTCGATGTAATAGCGCTTTTCCTCCGCGTGTCCCATGCTGAAGGTCTTGCGGGGCAGCACGCCGCCCATCACAACGCCGCGGAACAGGTCGCTCTTGGCGAAGGGCGGCATCAAAAACGCCACGGCACCCTGCTTGCACAAAGCGCGCACAGCCGGTTCGTCATGCACATAGTCCACCTTTGCTTCCGGGTGGCGCTCGATATAGTCCGAAATAAAATCGTCGATGGTGCCCACGGTCAGCGGCTCGGTGGGATCCTCAAAGCTGAGCACATTGGCCATGTGGGGGCCTGCCAGCGTAAAGGGCTGCTTTTTGCTGCCGCCAAAGCAGCAGCCTGCCATGTTGGCATCGCTCCATGTAATCAGGCTCAGCAGCACGGTGGCGCAGTCCACGTTGAACAGTACCCGGTGGATGGGCTCGATCTCGATGGCCGGGGAGTGCACGTTGCACACCTCTGCCAGACACCAGCGGGCGGGGTGGTTCTCTGCCTGTTCCGGGGTCAGGGTCTTTTTCAGCTCCTCCCAGCAGGCTTTTGCGGTGGCCAGCGAGTGGTTGCCGTCGCCCACGGCCAGCGTCAGCGGGTCGCGGCGGGTGGCATCGGGGTATTTCTTGTCAAATTCTTCCTGACTGCCCAGCACGGTCAGCGCATTTTCGATCTGTGCAATGAGGGCGGGGTCCTCCACCGCCCAGCCTGCCACATGACCGCCGCCCAGCATCAGCTCGCCCTCGTACACCTTGGGCAGGCTGTCCTTGTGGGCGGCAATGGGCTCGATGAGGGTGCAGTCCGGGTCATCTGCCAGCATCATGATATGGGGCGTTTCCAGCGCAGCGCCGGTACGCACCTTCATGCGGGGCGGGATGCGGCTTTCCACCGTGCACTCGCTGGGGCGCACGGCACATTTTTCGCCCCGGCGGTAGCTGTAAGCCTCCAAGTCCACACGCCCTACAAGACCCTGCCGTACCCGGCCGCTCTGCTCGGTGCGCTCCACATAGATAAAGCCGTCCACCGCCCGGGTGAGCACGTTCTGGGCGTAATCCTGCATGGTGGCGTGGATCTTTTCCACCCGCGCGTCAGCGTCTCCGTCCTCCAGATACACCTCCGGCAGGATCAGGTTCAGGGTGCTGGGCGCACCCGCAGCGGTCTTTTCTGCCCGCTGCCAGTAGCTGCGGTCACTGGTAAACTGGTCACAGGCGATGCAGCCCCACTGCTCCAGCGGCACCTGCTCCGAAGGCAGCAGGATGTGTGCAGGTGCAAAACAGGTAGTCGGTTTCATAGTCGTTTCCTCCCCTCTTTATTGCAATTCAACTTTTTTAATGCAACAGCAACAACGTTGAATTGCATATCGCAAATATGCTGTTTGAATGTTGCGCTAATTTTTGACTTGCGATAAAAGCCGCTTTTCAGCGGAATGCTGCGGCGTCGTGCACCACAACGTGCTGCACACCGGCGTCGGCAGCGGCCTGCTCCAGTGCAGCGCGGCTGTCCGCGTCCAGTGCGGTGCTGCTGGTGACCAGCAGATTCTCCATGCCAAGGGACACGCCGGTGGTGCCAAGGGCATCGGTGGCGGCGGTGCACAGTGCGTCCGGGTAGCTGACCCACAGGGTCACGCTGCCTGCAAAGCGGGTCTGCCACGCAGCGATATCGGCGGTAAGCTGGGCGGCGCGTCCCTCCCGGCTCTTGCCGCCGGAAGCGCCGAAGTCCTGCTTGCGGGTGATGATGTTGGGGAACTGCACCCCGGTAAGCACCACCTGCTCGTAGCCCATGCCCTGCACCTCTTCAATGAGGTCGCCGACATACTGCACCGCGCTTGCGGCAAAGGGGTTCATCCATGCCTTGCCGCCCTTGGCTGCGCTGACGTTGTCCAGCCAGAGGCTGTTGCCGTCGTAGTGCACGCCCATGCTGCGGTCGGTGTACACCGACACCGGGTCGGTAAAGGCGGCAAGCTGTGCCGCCGGGATAATGCCTTCTTCCCGCAGGATGGCGGCGATGCTTGCCGCATCCACCGGGCTTTCGGTGATGCTTTGGGCGGCATTTGCCACCCCGGAAGCGTAGTACACCGTGCCAGCGGCGTCCTTCAGGGTGACAAGGGCATAGTCTGCGCCCTGCTGCTTCAGCTGCCGGGCAGCGGCGCGGATGGCAGCTTCATCGGTCAGGGCTGTCACGTCCAGCTCTGCCCAGCTGCCGCCGGTGATGGCCCTGCCGTCCAGCGGCTTTTCCTTCTCCGGCTCCGACTCAGACGCTGCCTGCGAAGCGGCGGCGCTGCTTGCCGCCGCAGAGGAAGCGGCTGCTTCGGCGCGGGAAGCGCTTTCGGCTTCCAAGTCCCGATCCTTGACCACGGTATACCATGTGTGGGTGGCCCAATCCAGCACATGGGGTGCGGCAAACCATGCGGCTGCCAGCACTGCCGCCACCAGCACAACAATGCCGATGCCGCGCTTTACGCGCGTTTCCCGGCTGTAAAAGCTGCGGTTATAATGCTTGACCTTCTGACGTTTATACTTAGCCATGGTATCCTTTCCTCCCTGTCTGCATTACAGGATAACGGAATGTCCGGTAAAGCCATAGATCGCCAGCGCCAGCACGCCGATATACACCAGCGTGATGGGCAGGCCGCGGAATGCTTTGGGGATGGCTTTGCTGCGCAGGCGGTGACGTGCCTCGGTGACCAGCAGCACCGCCAGCACATAGCCAAGGCCGCTGCCAAGGCCAAAGCCAAGGCTTTCGCCAAGGGTAAAGCTCTGGGTGCGCTCCACCAGCACCGTGCCCAGCACGCCGCTGTTCAGCGCGGCCAGCGGCACGATGCGCAGCAGCTGGGCGCGGCGGGGCAGGCTGCGCAGCAGCCACAGCACCAGATGCTCTGCCAAGCACACCACGGCAATGCTGGCGATATACACCAGCGGGCGCAGCTGGGCGCGGTTATCCAGCGGGGCGATGAATCCGCCGGCAATGAAAGCCACGGGTGCTACCAGCACCTGCGTGATGCACAGCATCATGCCGAACAACGCGCTGCTGGTGCGGTCGTCCCCCACCAGCTGCACCATGCGGGACACGCCCAATGCACGGGTAAAGACAGCGTTCTGTGCAAAAATAGCCAGCAGTGCATAGCTGAAAAACACTGCCGAGCTGCTTACAACTTCCTTCACGGTTCGCGGTCCACCTCCTTCTGGTAGTGCACGGTCAGGGTATCCTGCGCTTCCTTTTTCAGAAATTCCCTGCGCTTTGCGGCAGCGGCGCGCCAGATGGCGCACAGGATGCCCAGCACGATAAAGCCGCCCGCCGGCATCTTAGCCAGCGGCAGCAGCGCCCAGCGCCCCACCGGGGCACCGAACACGGTGCCAAGGCTGAGCCACTCGCGCACCATGCCGATCACGAGCAGCAGCAGCGCGTAGCCCACGGTGATGCGCACGCCCTTGGAAACCGCCTTGTGCACCGTCTCCTGCACGCGGCCGAAGCGGTAGGTCAGAAGCGGCTCCACTACCAGCATGGGCAGGTAGATGCCAAGGTTCAAAAGACCGGTGCCGAACACAAGGTTCAGGATGGGATACGCCGCCAGATACACCACAGCGGCGCTGGCTGCGTACAGTATAGCGCGGGGCAGCAGTTTTTTCTGCAGCTGTGCGGGCGAGGGTTCCTCGTCCCGCAGGGGCACAAGGCGGCTGAGCAGGCAGGCCAGCACGCGGGAGGGCACCAGCAGCAGCGCCACCGCCGCCGCCAGCATCAGGCTGTTCTGACCGGTGGTAGCCACGACCACCAGCGGTGCCAGACCCATGCCCTGCATGACCACCGGGTTATTCAGGAACACGCGGTCATGATGGGCAAACTTTTCGGGATCTTTTAAAATCAGCTCCGCAGTACGCTTTTTCATTCCGCAGCCTCCTTTCGTTCGGACGGCAGACGGTGCAGCAGACGGTACAGCCGCTCCTCGGTGCGGTCAATGAGCGCGGACACACTGTTGACTGCCAGCAGTGCAAAGCAGACGCCGGTCTCGTACACGCCAAAATAGCGGAAGCCCATGGTGGCGATGCCCACCAGTGCGCCGTACAGGATGCGCCCAAGCCGGTGATGCGCACAGGTGTATGGCTCGTTGAGCAGGAACACCGCGCAGAACAGCATTGCACCCGTGTGCAGCTCGTCCCGGACGCCCTGCAGGCGGGGCATCAGGCTGCTGAAGAGGGTGCTGTCTGCCAGACCTACCTGCCGCGGGAAGAAGAAAGCGATGAGCCCGCAGGTGATGAGAAAGCTCGCTGATGCGCCGATGTGCACGTCCTTCTGGGTCCACAGCACAAGGCCGCAGGCCAGAATGACCAGCGCTGCGCCGGTGCCCATGGGGGCGGCAAACTCGCCCAGCGCGATGGCAAGGGAGTTCAGGTTCAGGATACCGCCGCTGCGCAGGGTATCCTCGATGGTGCTGCTCACCGGCACGGCGGAGGCATTCCACAGGGGCAGCGGCGTATAGGGCTGCGGGTAGCGCACCACCTGCTCCGGCCACGATACCGCCGCCACGGCGTAGCCCACGGCAGCGGGGTTGAAGGGATAGCTGCCGTAGCCGCCAAAGACCTCCTTGCCGATGAGCACGCCCGCCAGCACTGCCACCACCAGCACATAGATGTCCACGGTGGCGGGCATGAGCAGGGCAATGATTAGGCTGAAACTCTCGTTGGAGAGATCTTTATTGGTGTACACCCGATGGCGCAGCAGCGCCACCAGACGGTCGCACAGGTTGCCGGTAAGCAGGGCGACGCCGCACAGCAGCAGCGGACGTGCGCCGTAGAAATAGCAGGCCATGCACAGCAGCGGCACGCACAGCCAGAAAACGTGCCTATAGTACCGCCCGGTCTTTTGCAGCTGCCGCTCCTGCTCTTGGATCAAAGCTTCATCCATATACAGCCCTCCTTATAGGCTGGCCAGTGCGCCCACAGCCGCAGCGGGGTCGGCAGCGCCGAACACGGCACTGCCCGCCACCAGCACGTCGGCACCGGCTTCCACGCACAGGGGTGCGGTGGCGGCATCCACGCCGCCGTCCACCTCCAGCAGGTAGGAAAGGCCGCGTGCTTCCCGCTCTGCCTTGAGCCAGCGGAGCTTGTCCAGCGCCGAGGGCATGAACTTCTGCCCGCCGAAGCCAGGCTCCACGCTCATCACCAGCACCAGATCCAGCTGATCCAGCCACGGTGCCAGCGCCTGGGCCGGGGTGCCGGGCTTGATGGTCAGACCCACCTTGCAGCCCAGCGCACGCACGGCGTCAATGGTGGCCTGAATATCATCTTCGCACTCCAGATGAAAGTTATACAGGGTCGCACCGGCCTTGATGAAAGGCTCGGCGTATTGCAGCGGGTGGCTGATCATCAGATGCACGTCGTAAAAGGCATCCGGCAGCGCCTTGTGCAGGCTTTTGAGCACCGGCACGCCAAAGCTGATGTTGGGCACAAAATGCCCGTCCATCACGTCGTAGTGCAGCATCTGTGCGCCGGCATCCAGCACCATGCGGCAGTCTGCACCCAGCTTGCCAAAATCAGCAGAAAGAATAGAAGGACTTACGATGGCCATAATATTTCATTACGCTCCGTTATTTTTAGCAGTTTTTATCCCACGCGTTGTGCATTTTGCGGGGTTTTCCCGCCCGGAAAACACACGGGCATGGTTACTCTTTAGTTTACATGAAAACGGCCAAAAAATCAAACCCGCAGCCGTTTTTTTCACTGAAAAGTCGTAAATAGCGCAAAAAGTCCATAAGACGGGCTCGCCCTCTCAGTCACCTTCGGTGACAGCTCTCCCAAAGGGAGAGCCCTTGGCATAGCGGCAAGGTTTTCGGTCAAACCGTAAAGTTTACCGCACCAGAAGATTTCAGCATCGCAAGGTTTCCGGTCAGAATATAAAGCTTACGGTTTCGCCAGAGGCTCTCCCTTTGGGAGAGCTGGCAAGCCCGACAGGGCTTGACTGAGAGGGCGAGCCCGCTGACCGGTCACCAGCGCCGCCCCCCAAGCGCCAAAGCAGCCAGACCGCCCGGGCGGGGCAGTCTGGCTGCAGGTCTTATTCTACCGGCTTCATGCTGGCGGGGTCTTCCACCGCGCCGGGCTGACCGGCGGCGTCCGGCAAGCGCTTCATGCCGCCGGGATTAGGGGAACAGGTGGGCAGGGTGAACACAAAGCGGCACCACTCGCCCTGCTGGCTCTCCACGCGGATCTGTCCGCCGGCCAGATTGACCAGCACCTTGCAGATGTTCAGCCCAAGGCCGGAGCCGCGGGCGTGCAGACCGCGGGAGCGATCCTCCTTATAGAACCGCTCGAACACATAGGGCAGCGCCTCCGGGCTGATGCCCTGCCCGGAGTTCCAGATGGAGATCTCGGCTTCGGGGCCAAGCTTTTCCACGCTGAAGCGGATGGTGCCGCCCGCCGGGGTGAACTTGATGGCGTTGTCCAGCAGATTATACGCCACCTGATGGATCAGGTCAGGGTCGGCGTAGACCAGCACCTTTTCGTCCATGGTCAGGCCTTCCAGCTCGATCATGCCGTCATTGATGCGCTGCTCTGCCGCCAGCGCCACGCCGGTCAGGGTCTCCCAGATATTGAACATCCGGGCGTTCACCTGATACTCCCCGCTTTCCAGCTTGGAGAGATCCAGCATATTCTGGATGAGCCGCGCCAGACGCCCGGTCTCCTCGCTGACCAGCTGCAGATAGTGGTTCTGCATCTCGGGCGGGATGGTGCCGTCCAGAATGCCGTCCACAAAGCCCTTGATGGTGGTCATGGGGGTGCGCAGCTCGTGGGCGATGTTGCCCATGAACTGTCCCCGGGAGTTATCGTTGGACTGGATGTTCTCTGCCATCTGGTTGAAGGTGCGGGCAAGGTCTGCCACCTCGCCATCGCCCTCCACGCCCTCCACGCGGACGGAGAGATCGCCGCCGCCAAAGCGCTGGGCGGCATCGGTGACTTTTTGCAGCGGGTCGGTGAGCTGACGCATCAACAGGCGGGTCAGCACGCTGGCGCACAGCAGCATCACGCAGGCGGACATGAGGAAGTTCGACCAGAACTGCTGCTTGAAGTCGGTGAGCTGCGCGCCGGAGGAGCACAAAAACAGCCAGCCGCTGAACAGGCTCTGGTCGTCGATGGTCTCCACCGCCGCGATATAGCTTTTTTCGGTCAGTGCACCGCCCAAATCGCTGAAAGCGTGGTAGTGCCGGGCGTCCGGGTCTGCCACTGCGTTGGCGCGCTGGCAGATATCCAGCGGCACAGTGCCGGTGGTAAGTTTGTCCGGGTCGGAGGCAATAAGCACATTGCCCTGCCGGTCGGTGAAAAACAGATACGCCTCGGCGCTCTCGCCGATGATCTCCAGCTTGGTGTTCAGCGCATCCAGCTCTGCGCCCTGCGGCATGGTCTCGCTGTTTACCAGATATTCTGCGGTGCGCTTGGCAACGTTCACCACCTGATCCAGCGTTTCATAGCGGTCCTTCGCAAAATAATTCTTGAACAGCACCCACTCCGAGCAGCCCATCAGCACGATGCCCAGCACCATCAGGGTGGACACCATGGAGAAAAAGGCCGTGGAGATACTTTTACGCATTACTGACGCACCTCGAACTTATAGCCCACACCCCAGACGGTTTTCAGCTCCCACTTATCGGAAGCACCGGCCAGCTTTTCGCGCAGACGCTTGACGTGGACGTCAATGGTGCGGCTGTCGCCGTAGTACTCAAAGCCCCACACCTCGTCCAGCAGCTGGTCGCGGGTGTACACGCGGTTGGGGTGGGATGCCAGACAGTTGAGCAGTTCCAGCTCCTTGGGGGGAGCTTCCACCACCTTGCCCTTGACCCGCAGCTCGTAGCTGTTCATATCCAGCCGCAGGTTATCGAACTCGATGACGCCCTCGGTGCTCTCGGCGGCTGCGGAGGTAGTCTGGCAGCGGCGCAGCACCGCCTTGATGCGCGCCACCACCTCTTTTGCGTCAAAGGGCTTTACCATGTAATCGTCTGCGCCCAGCTCCAGCCCCAGTACCTTGTCGAAGGTCTCGCCCTTAGCGGTAAGCATCATCACCGGGGTGTTGCCCGCCTTGCGGATGCGGCGGCAGACCTCAAGGCCGTCCATGCGGGGCATCATCACGTCCAGCAGCACCATGTCCGGCTTGACGGCGTTGAACTTTTCCAGTCCCTCTTCGCCATCGTTCGCCACCGTGACCTGATAGCCCTCCTTGGTCAGGTACAGCCGCAGCAGCTCGCAGATGTTGGCGTCGTCGTCCACCACAAGGATCTTTTCGTTTGCCATAAGTGTTTCCTCCCCTTTTATGCAGGTTTTTGTAGTATTTGCAGCCCTTCCGGGCGTTTTGACAGTCTCTTACCCTTCTATTATACGGAACAGTTATGACAAAATAAAGAAGGAAGTGTAGTTTTTTTCACATTTCTGCCTAGATCATTTCAGGATTCCTTACTTTAAGATAGCCCCTCCCCCTTGCGCTGGCGGGGTTCATCGCGTATAATGGTAGATGTATCGTTATGCCAAAAAACGTGTAAGGAGCGTATTTTATATGAAGTTAGGTATCGTCGGCCTGCCCAACGTGGGCAAGTCCACTCTGTTCAACGCCATCACCTCCACCAAAAATGCTGAAGCTGCAAACTATCCCTTCTGCACCATCGAGCCGAACTCCGGCATCGTGGCAGTGCCGGACAAGCGGCTGGACAAGCTGGCTGAGATCTGGCAGACCAACAAAAAGACCCCCGCCATCGTGGAGTTCGTGGACATTGCGGGTCTGGTGAAGGGTGCAAGTCAGGGTGCCGGCCTTGGCAACAAGTTCCTTGGCCATATCCGCGAGTGCGACGCCATCGTGCACGTGGTGCGCTGCTTTGACGATGACAACATCATCCATGTGGTGGAGGACGTGACCAAGGCCGAGGCCGTGGACCCCATTGCCGATATTGACGCCATCGACTACGAGCTGATCCTCTCCGACCTTGAGGTGGTGCAAAACCGCGCCGGCCGCATGGCAAAAGCTGCCAAGAGCGGCAACAACAAGGGCGCTGCCGCCGAAGCTGCTTGGCTGCAGCAGCTTGCCGACCATCTGAGCACCGGCAAGCCCGCCCGCAGCTTTGATTTCGACCCTGCCGACACCGAGCAGCAGACCGTGCTGCACGAGATGGGTCTGCTGAGCGCAAAGCCGGTGCTGTACGCCTGCAACGTGGGTGAGGACGATCTGATGGAGGGCATCGAGAACAACAAGTACGTCCCGCTGGTGGCTGCCCGCGCCAAGGAGGAGGACGCCCGCTACATCCCCATCTGCGCCAAGACCGAGGAGGATATCGCGGATTACAGCCCCGAGGAAAAGAAGGCGTTTCTGGCTGAGATGGGCATCGAAGCCAGCGGTCTGGACAACCTGATCACCGCCAGCTACGACCTGCTGGGTCTGATCTCCTTCCTGACCGACGGCAAGAAGGAGTGCCGCGCATGGACCATCCGCAAGG
>OHRL01001189.1_pt1 | contig 15324 bp, 13 predicted proteins | sample 1578331 | NCBI WGS metagenome assembly OHRL01 (sample SAMEA3879608, study PRJEB24766) | human gut metagenome | biome: human-associated habitat; feature: feces | place: USA | collected 1985/1987
TTGCCATGCCGCCGTCCACACAGAGCACCTGCCCGGTGAGATAGCTGCTTTGTTCTGCGGCAAAAAACGCCACTGCCTGCGCCACATCCTCCGGCTGGCCTGCGCGGCCTGCGGGGATGCCCTGCGTCATGCCGGTGCGCACAGTCTCCGGCAGCACGGCAGTCATGTCGGTGTCGATAAAGCCGGGCGCTACCGCGTTCACGGTCACGTTCCGCGCGGCCAGCTCCCGGGCAAGGCTCTTGGTCAGACCGATGAGCCCCGCCTTGCTGGCGGCGTAGTTGGTCTGCCCGGCGTTGCCGCGCAGCGCCACCACGCTGGAAAGGTTCACGATGCGGCCATAGCGCTGGCGCACCATGCGGCGGGCAGCTTCCTTGCAGCAGAGAAAGGCGCTTTTCAGGTTGTTGTCCAGCACCGCGTCAAAATCCTGCTCGGTCAGGCGCAAGATCAGGTTGTCCCGGGTGATGCCCGCGTTGTTCACCAGCACATCCACCCGGCCAAAGGCCTCGGCGGCGGCATCGAACAGCGCTTTGCAGCCCTCAGCGGTGGATACATCCGCCTGCACGGTCACCGCCTGCACGCCCTCGGCGCGGCAGAGCGCTGCCGTCTGCTCCGCAGGCTCTGCGCCGTGGCAGTAGTTCACCACCACATTGCAGCCCTGCTTTGCCAGTGCCACGCACACTGCGCGGCCAATGCCCCGGCTGCCGCCGGTAACGATGGCGGCGCGGGTCAGCTTTTCTTCGCTCATTCTGCTTCCTTCCATGCGGTCAGCACCGCATCCAGCTGTTCCGGGGTCTCCACTGCGGTGCAGACCACCCCGGGCAGGGTCTTTTTCACAAAACCGCTCAGGGCATTGCCGGGGCCGACTTCCAGAATGTGGTCCACGCCCAGCTCGCCCAGACGGCGCAGGGTATCTTCCATGTAAACGCTGCTCTGCACCTGCTTTACCAGCAGCTGCGGGATGCTGTCGGTCTCGGCCTTTTCATGCCCCAGACAGTTGAACAGCACCGGTGTCTCCATGGTGCCGAAGTTCTCGCCCGCAAAGCGCTGTGCCAGCGCATCCCCTGCGGGAGCCATCAGCTTTGTGTGGAAGGGGCCGCTGACCTTCAGCGGGATGCAGCGGCGGGCACCGGCTTCCTTTGCCAGCGCGGCAGCCTGCTCCACAGCGGCTTTTTCACCGCCGATGACCAGCTGCCCCGGGCAGTTGTAGTTGCAGATCTGCACACAGCCCGTCTCTGCAGCCTGTTCGCAGCAGGCAGACAGCTTTTCTCTGTCCAGCCCCAGCACGGCGGTCATGCCGCAATCAAGGCCTTTTGCGGCCTCGGCCATGGCCTTGCCCCGGAAGGCGGTCAGCTCGATGGCCTGCTTTGCGGTGAACACACCGGCTGCCTGCAGCGCGGAATATTCGCCCAGCGAAAGCCCCGCAAGATAGGCGGGCTTTACGCCCTTTTCGGCCAGCACAGCGGTCACGCCGCAGGCAAAGGCCACCATGCAGGGCTGGGTATATTCGGTCTGGTTCAAAACGCCGTCCGGGTCCTCAAAGCAGACGCGGTGCAGGTCAAAATCCAGCGCTGCGCTGTCAAAGGCCGCCCGGAAGGCGGGAGATGCTTCGTAAAATTCCTTGCCCATGCCGGGGTGCTGCGCACCCTGACCGGCGTAAAGTACGGCAAGCTTCATAAATTCTGCCTCCATTCGGTCACAAGTTCGTCCATCAGCTCGCGCACGGTGCGCATCCGGTCCAGCCTGCCCACGTTTTCGCCGCAGAAGAAGAGCCCTTCCTCCACGTTGCCCTTCACCGCCTCGATGAGGGCGTGGGTGATGCAGTAGGGCACGGCGGCGGGGTCGCAGGTCTTGAGACACCGGGCGCAGTGCTTGGGCGGGAAACGCTTGCCCTCGGCCAGCGCCTGCACCAGCGGGGTGTTCAGCGCGCGGCCGGGCATTCCCACCGGGCTGTGGATGATGCGCACATCCTCCGGCTTAGCCGCCAGCAGCACGTCCTTGTAGGTCTGGGAGGCGTCGCACTCGTAGGTGGGGATAAAGCGGGTGGCAAGCTGCACGCCCGCAGCGCCAAGCTTTGTAAAGTGTGCCATGTCGGCACCGGTGTACACGCCGCCCGCCACAAACACCGGGATGGCGTGGCCGTATTGCTCCTCGTAGGGTTTTACCTCCGCCAGCACCCCGGGCAGAATCTCGTCCAAGGTCTGGCAGCGGTCTGCCAGCAGGTCCTCCTCGGCAAAGCCGAGATGTCCGCCCGCCTTGCAGCCCTCGATGACCACAAAATCGGCGGTGCGGTCAAAGCTCTTTGCCCAGCGGCGCAGGATGAGCTTTGCCGCCCGGGCGCTGGATACGATGGGCGCAATGGCCACCTCTTTGGTGCCCACGATGCCCGGCAGTTCCAGCGGCAGACCCGCACCGGAGACCACGGCATCCACCCCCGCCGCTACGGCGGTGCGGATGGCGTCGGCATAGTCCCGGGTGGCTACCATGGCGTTGATAGCCACCAGACCCATGCCTTCGGCAATGGCCTTGGCCTTTTGAATCTCTGCGGTCAGGGCGCGGTGATTGGCTGCCGCCGGGTCACGGGCAAAATCCGGCTCGCGGTAACCTGCATCGGCGGTGGAGATGCACCCCATGCCGCCGCAGGCTGCTACCGCACCGGCCAGCCCGCCCAGCGAGACGCCCACGCCCATGCCGCCCTGCAAAATGGGTACTTGCAGGGGCTTGCCGCCAAGGGTCAGCATTCGGTATTCAGCGCGGCAATGCGCTGCCTCCCGCCCTGCCACAGGTCGGCAAGGATGTCCGCCACGGGGCGTACCTCGTGCAGCATTCCGGCCACCTGACCGGCCATCAGGCTACCGCTTACCGTGTCGCCCTCAAAGACGGCGCGGCGCAGGCTACCCAGCGTGTATTTTTCCAGTTCCATCTTATCCGCGCCCGCCTTTTCCTGACGGACATACTCCCGGCTCATGCGGTTTTTCAGCACCCGCACGGGTGCGCCTACGCTGCGCCCGGTGACGATGGTGTCACTGTCCCCGGCCTTGAGCAGTGCGGCCTTGTAGTTTTCGTGAATGGGGCACTCCTCGCTTGCCAGCAGGCAGGTGCCCACCTGCACACCGCAAGCGCCCAGCGCCAGCGCAGCCGCCAGCTGACGGCCATCGGCAATGCCGCCTGCGGCGATGACCGGCACGCTGACCGCATCCACCACCTGCGGCACCAGTGCCATGGTGGTCATCTCGCCCACATGGCCACCGCTCTCGGTGCCCTCGGCAATGACGGCGTCAATGTCCAGCGGCTCCAGATGCCGTGCCAGCACGGCAGCAGCCACCACCGGAATCACCTTGATGCCGGCAGCTTTCCACATGGGAACGTACTTTCCCGGGTTGCCTGCGCCGGTGGTGACCACGGCGACTTTTTCCTCCACCACGATCTGGGCAAACTCATCTGCCTGCGGGTGCATAAGCATGATGTTCACCCCAAAGGGCTTGTCGGTCAGCTCCCGGCAGCGGCGGATGTTCTGGCGCAGGGTATCGGCATTCATGCCGCCTGCACCGATGATGCCCAGCGCACCGGCGTTGGAGCAGGCGGCGGCAAACTCGCCGGTTGCAATGTTTGCCATGCCGCCCTGAATGATGGGGTATTTCGTCCCCAAGATCTCGTTTAAAAGTTTCATGGTCTTTATCCTTTATATTCCACGATCATGCCGCCCCATGTCAGGCCGCCGCCGAAGCCGATGCAGGCAAGGGTCTGGCCGGGGTGCAGCTGGCCGCTTTCAGCCAGCTCGTTCAGCGCCACCGGGATGCTGGCAGCACTGGTGTTGCCGTGGCGATCCATGTTTTTGTAGAACTTTGCACCGTCGGCGTGCAGCGCCTTGACGCAGTGGTCAATGATGCGGCTGTTGGCCTGATGACAGACCACCCAGTCCAGATTGTCCAGCGTAAGGCCGGTCTCGTCCAGTACGGTGTGCAGGCACTTAGGCAGGGCATCCACCGCAAAGCGGAACACCGCCCTGCCGTCCATGCTGATGGGTGCCGAGCCTGCGCGGCTGGGGCCGCCGGCATGGATGGCGGCATCGCCCCGGGCCCCCAGCGTGATGGCAAAGGGCACGGAGGTGTCGGTCAGTTCAAACACCGCCGCACCGGCTCCATCGCCGAACAGCACACAGGTGGAGCGGTCGGCGGGGTCCATCAGGCGGGAGAGCGCCTCTGTGCCGATGACCAGCGCGTACTGCCCGCCCAGCGTAGCCAGCAGGCCGCGCGCCACCGCCGTGCCGTACAAAAAGCCGGAACAGGCGGCGTTCACATCCAGTGCGGGGCGGTTTTCCGGCAGTGCCAGCGCCGCCTGCACCTGACAGGCCACGCTTGGGGTGGCATCCGGTGCGGAAAGGGTGGCGCAGACGCAGCAGGCAATGTCTGCCGGGGCAAGACCGCTGCGCTGCAGCGCCTGCTTTGCGGCGGCAATGGCCAGTGTGGCGGCGTTTTCGCCCTCGGTGCAGTAGTGCCGGGTGCGGATGCCGGTGCGGGTGGTGATCCACTCGTCGCTGGTATCCACGGTGCGGCTCAGCTCTTCGTTGGTGACCGTGCGGCCGGGCAAAGCCCCGCCGGTGGCGATCAGACGCAAACCCTTCATGCTTTCCTCATTTCTCCGATCTGACGGAATTTCTGGTAGCGCTGCTCGGCCAGCTGACGGCCGTTCATGCGGTCAAGGCTGCGCAGCTGACGCCGCAGTGCCTCGTCCAGATTGCCGAACAGTACCCCGTGGGCACGCTGTGCGCCGCCCACCGGCTCCGGGATGATCTCTTCCACGATGCCGTCCTTGTACAGATCCTGCGCGGTCAGCTTCATGATCTCGCAGGCTTCGCCGCTGCGGGAGGAATCCTTCCACAGGATGCTGGCAAAGCCTTCGGGGCTCAGCACCGAGTAGACGGCGTTTTCCAGCATGAGGATGCGGTTTGCCACACCCAGCGCCAGCGCGCCGCCGGAGGAGCCCTCGCCGGTGACCACTGCGATCACCGGCACGGTCAGGCCGCTCATCTCCATCAGGTTGCGGGCAATGGCTTCGCCCTGTCCGCGCTCCTCGGCATCCTTGCCGGGGTACGCACCCGGAGTGTCGATAAAGGTGATGATGGGACGGTCAAATTTTTCGGCCTGCTTCATCAGGCGCAGGGCCTTGCGGTAGCCCTCCGGCCCGGGCATACCAAAGTTGCAGCGCAGGTTTTCTTCCAGCGTGCTGCCCTTGCGGTGGCCGATGACCGTGACCGGCTGGCCATGGAACAGTGCCACACCGCCCAGAATGGCGGCATCTTCCTTGCACTGGCGGTCGCCGCACTGCTCAAAGAAGTCGGTGAACAGTGCATCCACGATCTCATCGATGTGGGGGCGCTCCGGGTGGCGGGCCAGAAAGACCCTGTCCTCTGCAGTCAGCGCCCCGCAGCCGGACAGCAAAGCGTCCTCCTGTGCGGAAAGCTCTGCCAGCTCGGCAGCGTGGTTGGTGATATCGGTCATATTCTCGTCCGCCGGGTCGCCGCGCAAGGCGGCGATCTTTTCATCCAGCGGTGCGAGCTGTTGTAAGATGTCCTTGATCATAAGGCGCTCCCTCCTCAGGCGTGCAGACGCAGCAGCTGCGCCAGTGTTTCGCGCATTTCGGTACGGGGCACTACCTTGTCCACAAAGCCGTGCTCGTACTGGAACTCGCTGCGCTGGAAGCCTGCGGGCAGCTTTTCGCCGATGGTCTGTTCAATGACCCGGGGGCCCGCAAAACCGATCAGCGCCCCGGGCTCGGCCAACATGATGTCGCCAAGGCTGGCAAAGCTGGCAGTCACACCGCCGGTGGTGGGGTGGGTCAGCACGCTGATGTACAGCCCGCCCCGGGCAGAGAACCGCTCGATGGCGGCAGAGGTCTTTGCCATCTGCATCAGGCTGAAAATGCCCTCCTGCATCCGGGCGCCGCCGCTGGCCGAAAAGATGATCAGCGGCAGGTGCTTTGCGGTGGCGTGCTCCACGGCGCGGGTGATCTTTTCGCCCACGGTGGTGCTCATGCTGCCCATAAAGAACCGGCTGTCCAGCACCGCAGCCACCACCGGGGTGCCCTCGATGCGCCCCGTGGCGGTGATGACGGCTTCCTTCAGGCCGGTCTTGCCGGTCTGTGCTTCCAGCTTTTCCGGGTAGCCGGGAAACTGCAGCACATCCTGCGGGGCAAGGTCGGCGTCCAATTCCCGGAAGCTGCCCTTGTCCAAAATCAGGTTCAGGCGGTAGTACCCGCCGATGGGCAGGTGCACCCCGCAGTTGGGGCAGACGTACTGCGCCTTGTTCCAGATCTGGCGGGTGGCACGGCGTCCGCACTTTTTGCATTCCACGAACTGCGGGTCGTTCCACACGGCACCCGCATCCCGCCGGGCTTTCAGCTGGAAGGTGCGCTCCCGCATACTGCCCGGCAGCAGGTCTTTGATACTGTTCATCGCGTTTCGCCTCGGTCAGCCTCAGACATGGGCATTGATGTAGTTGAAGATATCGCCCACGGTCTTGAGGTTTGCCAGTTCCTCATCGGGGATGGACACGCCGCAGGCCTCTTCCAGTGCCATGTTCAGCTCCACAGCGTCCAGGCTGTCGGCCTCCAGATCCTCGGTCAGGCTGGCTTCCATGGTCACCTTGTCCTCATCGCAGCTCAGGGTATCGACAACGATCTTCTTCATTTCCTCGAAAGTCATGGTAGTGTTCTCCTTTATGTTGTATGATTGTATTGATTATTTACCTAAAAGTTATGAGGTATCGAACACGACCATTATAGCCAATTCGTCGGATAAGTCAATGGATTTAGTTAAATATTTTTATCTTTTACACTTTTGTCACAGTTTGCTTCCTTTTTATATAGCCCCCTGCACAGGGCGCAAAAAAGCCGCTGCACAGTGCTTTGTGCAGCGGCTTTTCCGGCAAATAAAACGATTTATAATGCGCTCCGCGTTTGCTTTGCGCATAATCAGCGGAATCATTATTTGATATTTCGCGTTTGTCGCACTCTGCGGAGCGCGACAAACGCTTTTTTCACAGGAGGGGCTGTGAAGATAAGCGGCAGTTTCCCGTTACGGCCCTCCCGATGAAAATGCCCAGAGCGCACGCGGAGGGCATTCTCAACCGTCTACGCCCTTATTCCAACCCGATCTGCTGGGCGTATTCCTCCAGCAGTTCCCGCTCAAGGAAGGGGGTCTTGACGCCCTCGCGGTCGCGGTAGGTCTCGTGCCCCTTGCCGATGACGGCGATCAGATCGCCCTCCTGTGCGTGATCCACTGCGTAGTGCAAAGCGTCCAGACGGTCGGGGATCTCCACGAACTTTGCGTCCGGGTTGCCCTTGTTCATGCCCTCGCGGATATCCGCGATGATGTCCTCCACCTTTTCAAAGCGGTTGTTGTCCTCGGTGAGAATGGAGAAATCCGCCATCTTGGCGCAGATCTCGCCCATGCCGTAGCGGCGCAGCTTGGAGCGATTGCCGCCGCAGCCGAACACCACCACCAAGCGGTGGGGCTTGTAGGCGCGCAGGGTGGTGAGCAGGCTCTCGGTGGACACCTCGTTGTGGGCGTAGTCCAGCAGGATGGTGAATTTTTTGCTGATGGGCACCAGCTCCACACGTCCCTTCACCACGCACTTGCCCAGACCATCGTGGATGGCGGCATCCGGCAGACCCAGCACCTTGCCCACGGCCAGCGCAGCCAGCGCGTTGTACACGCTGAACTCGCCGGGCATATTCACCTTGACGTCCATCTCGTCCTTGCCGGTAACGTGGAAGGCAACGCCCAGAAAATCGTGGGTGCGCAGCAGCTCGTATCCGGTCTCGCGGTAGTCGGCCTTTTCATCGCGGCCATAGGTGACCAATTTGCAGGTATGACCCTCCAGCAGAGCGGCGGTGTTCTCGTCGTCGATGTTCACCACGCCCACATCGCAGCGCTTGAACAGCTGTCCCTTCCAGCTGCGGTACTCCTCAAAGGTCTTGTGCTCACCGGGGCCGATATGATCCGGCGAAAGGTTGGTGAACACGCCCACATCGTAGTGCACGCCCGCCACACGGTCCATCATCAGACCCTGACTGGATACCTCCATCAGCGCGGTGTCGCAGCCGGCATCCAGAAACTCCCGGAAGGTCTTTTGCAGCTCGTAGCTTTCCGGGGTGGTGTTGGCGGTGTCCTTGTGGCGTCCCATATAGTAGATGCCATTGGTGCCGATCATGCCTACCTTGCGGCCTGCGGCCTCCAGCACGCTTTTGATCATGTGGGTGGTGGTGGTCTTGCCCTTGGTGCCGGTGACGCCGATCATGGTCATCTGACGGGCAGGGTTGCCGAAGAGGTTGGCGCTCATCAGTGCCATGGCATAGCGGCTGTTCTCCACCTTGACCACGGTCACCCCGGGCATGGCAGAAAGGTCGATGTCGTGCTGGATGACCAGCGCGCTGACCCCCTTGGCGGCACAGTCGGCAGCAAACGCGTGGCTGTCCCGCTGGGTGCCCACGATGCACACGAACAAAAGCCCCGGGGCAGCCTTGCGGCTGTCGTAGATGATATCTGCGATCTCAGTATCCAGACTGCCCTGCACAAGGGTAAAGGGCACGCCTTCCATCAGTTGTTCCAGCTTCATACAGTCTCCTCCAAAAAGCTTCTTTACATGGGGTTTTCTTCTTCGTTGGCCGTCATGCGGTCAGGGTGGGTCAGGGGCAGCTGCTCGGTGTCCGCGTCAGCTGCCGGTTCGGTGGTGTCGGCAGCATCCGCGCTTTCCGTGCTGTCCGTGCTGTCCGTGCTGTCGGCGGCGTCCTCTGCCGGGGCGGGTTCCTCAACCTTGGGCGGCACCACATAGCCGGAGGGCAGAGTAGGCTCGCCCTGTGCAAAATAGATCTTGCGGGTGCTGCTGGCGCTGGTATGGCTGAAGTCCAGCCGCCCGGTGTCGGTGGGGCCGCAGCCCTTACCGTCGGCGTTGGTCAGCACATAGCGGGCGCGGTCCAGCTTATAATCCAGATCGTTCAGCGTACCCAGCAGCACGCTGATGCGGTCCTGATACAAAAACGCGATCTGCTCGGTGTCCGCCACTTCCAGCCGTGTCACATCCTGCGACAGGCCGTATTCTTCCAGCTTGCTCACCAAGGTGCTCAGAGCTTCCATGCGGGCGGTTTCGGTGCTCACTGCACTTTCACTTTCGGCGGTTTCCGACCCGGAGGCGCTTGCCGCGTCCGCATCGTCCACGAACCAGAAGCCCTGTCCCGGAGTGGTGTCCTGCAGCTTGCCGCCGTACAGGGTGCAAAGCCCCTCGGGCTGGGTGCTTTCCTCGGACAGGATCTTCCATTTGTCCGAGATCACAAGCCATTTATTGCCGTTTTGCACCGCGTAGGCGGGCACGGCCTCGGTCACCTGCACCACCACGGTGTTGGGGTAGTCCCGGATTACCTTGATGGAGCCCAGCAGTGGGAAATTCTGCTCCAGCACAGCGGCCTTTTCGCCGGGTTCAAAGCTGAAGATGTTCTCTTCCAGCTGCACGCCCATCCGCTGCAAAATGCTGTCTGCGGAATAGCCCGCGATCTCGGTCACCTGCTTGCCGTCCGGGGTCTGCACCTGAATGGAGCTGATGCGGAACAGCATGGTCATGGTCAGGTAGATGCCCGCGCCAATGACGCACAGCAGCATGGCAAAGGTGGTCAGGCGGCGCAGTATCCGGCGGCGGCGCAGGGTGGCGCGGGTCACCTTGCGCTTTTTGCGCTTTTCCCGACGGGCAGGGCTTTGCTGCGGGGCAGTCTGCGCCGGGCGCAGACGCTGGTTCTGGCTGCCTGCCGGTTGCTGCCGGTTCGGGTGGTTTTGCGCGTTTGGGTGGTTCTGGTTTTTCCGGCTGCTCTGCCCGCTGCGGGCATTGTTTGCCGGGCGGCGCTGTTTGCCGCCGGACTTCGCGTTTTTTGGTCTGCTGCCCGCCGGGCGGTTGCTGGCGGGGTACTGGGTGGTATTGCTCCCCTGCCCTTGCGCCGGACGGCGGGTCTGGGACTGGGGCTGGGTTGGGAACTGGATGCTGTTATCCGCCCGGGAGGAGCGCACACTGCCGTTGGCGCTGCGGGAGGGCGGGCGGCTAAGCGGCTCGCCGTTGTAGCCGTAGCGGCTGCTGCCGGTGCTCCGGGGCGTATGATCCTGCGAAGGCGCAGAGGTGCGCGCCACATCCCGGTTCAGGTCATAGGGTCTGGTGTTCCGGGGTCTGCCGTTGCGGTCACGGTTCTGCTGCATCATTCGCACCTTCCTTCTTGTTTATTCCGGGTCTGCATCACGGGGTCTTTACCAGCTTGAGCAGCGCCGCAGTGATGCGGTCCAGACTGTCGTCCACCGACAGGCTGCGGGCGTTTTTGCCCATCTCGGCCAGCTTGCCGGGCTGTGCCAGCATTTCGGCCACCGTCTGCACCAGCTTTTCGCCGGTCAGGTCTTTTTCCTCAATGACCATGGCCGCCCCTGCCTTTTGCAGCTCCATGGCGTTGTAGTACTGGTGGTTCTCCGCCACATTGGGGCTGGGGATCAGCACAGCGGCGCGTCCCACGGCTTCCAGCTCTGCCAGCGTCAGCGCACCGGCGCGGCTGATGACGAGGTCTGCCGCTGCCAGCAGCTCCGGCATATTGTTGATGTATTCCTTTACCACAAGGCTGTCGCCGGGGGCAAAGCCCTTCTGCTTTTGCAGCTGCTCAAACAGCTGCACCCCATACTGCCCGGTGGCGTGCAGATGCAGCACCGGCTTGTGCTCGTGCTGCTCCCATGCGCACAGGTCTGCCACCACCTCGTTGACCCGGCGTGCGCCCAAGCTGCCGCCGAAGGACAGGATGACGGTGCGGTCGCCCGCGCCCAGCTGTGCGCGGATGGCTTCGCGGTTCGCGGCCTGTACAAACACCTCCGGCCGCACGGGGTTGCCCACCACAAGGGTCTTGTCCGGTGCGCCCAGCTTTTCCACAGCGGCGGGCACGGCGGCAAACACGATATCAACATCCGGAGCCAGCAGCTTGTTGGTCACACCGGGGAAAGCGTTCTGCTCGTGCAGGGCGGTGTGGATGCCCATTTTGGCGGCGCAGCGCACCACCGGCCCGGACACATAGCCGCCGCAGCCGATGACAAGATCCGGCTTTACCTCCTTCATCATGGCCTTGGCCTTGGGGCCGGAGAGTGCCAGATTCCATAGGGTAATGAGGTTGCGCTTGATGTTGTGCAGGCTGAGCTTGCGCTGGAACCCGGTGATCTCGATATGGTGGAAGGGGTAGCCCGCCTGTGTGACCAGACGGTACTCCATGCCCTCCTTACGGCCTGCAAAGTGGATCTCGGCGGTAGGGTCGGCCTTTTTCAAAGCACCGGCAATGGCCAGTGCAGGGTTGATATGTCCGGCAGTGCCGCCGGCTGCGATGAGAACACGCATGGTGATTCCTCCTTATAAACGCCCGGCCTGCGGCCGGGCGGGCTTGCGGTTTGTTTTACTGTTCTGTACGGGCTGCGCGGGCAGAAGCCAAATCAATGGTCTTGCGGGCAAGCTCTGCTTCTCGCTCGGCGCGGGCGGCTTCCCGCTGGGCACGCATCTGCTCCCGCTGCTGCGCCACCCGCTCGCCGTTGCGGCCTATGTTCACCATCACGCCCATCTCTGCCAGCAGCAAAATCAGGCTGGTGCCGCCGGAGGAGAAGAAGGGCAGGCTGATGCCGGTATTGGGCAGGGTGTTGGTGACCACGGCGATGTTGCAGAACACCTGCCACGCGATCTGCGCCATGATGCCGATGCCCACCATGGTGCAGTACAGGTTCTCCGCCTTATAGGCGATGAGCAGCCCCTGCACGATGAACAGCACGAACAGCACGATAATGAGCACTGCGCCGATGAAGCCCAGCTCCTCGCACACCACGCTGAAGATGAAGTCGTTGGTGCTTTCCGGCAGCCAGAGCTGCTTTTCCACACTGTTGCCCAGCCCCAGTCCCTTCAGCCCGCCGGAGCCGATGGCGTAAAGGCTCTGCACGGTCTGGTCGGTCATCTTGCTCAGATCCTGCGTCCAGCCGTCCAGACGCTTTTGCAGGTAAGGGATGGAGTCCACATGGGAGAGCAGTGTTTCCAGCAGGGCGCCTGCCGTGATGGCACCCGCCCATGTCAGCACACCGCCGCTGCCGGACAGCAGCAGGATGGTGCCCACCACCGCCACCGTCAGCACGATGCCGGACATATGCGGCTCCAGCGCCAGCAGGATGACCACCGGCACAAGGGGCAGCACCGGCACCACCAGCTGCTTCCACACCCGCACCCGCAGCCACTCCCGGGGGGTAAGCAGGATACGGCGCTCCGGGTCCAGCCGCTCCACCTGCGGCGCTTTGGCCGCAAGATGGGAACTGAACAGGATCATCTCAAACTTTGCTACCTCCGAGGATTGCAGTGTAAGCCCGCCGAAGCGGATCCAGCGGCGGCAGCCGTTCAGGGGTGCCATGGTCAGGGTGACGGCCAGCATGGCCAGCACGATGATGTACCCCGGCACCACCATCTTGCGCAGAAAGCGGTGGTCCACATAGCTCATAAGGAACATACAGCCCAGCCCGAGCATCATACACAGCGCCTGCTGTTTGATGTAGTGGAAGCTGTCGCCCATGCGCAGGTAACCGGTGGTGTAGCTGGCGCTGAACAGCATCACCAGCCCAAAGATCATAATAACAGCCAGCGTAGCCAGCCAGTCGATCAGCAGCCGGGACCACGGGCCCGGGTCTCGCTGGAACACCGACACCGGCGCTCTGTGTTTTTTGCGGATAGTCGCCATCTGCGCTCCCTTCCCTCTCTGTGCCCGGTCAGCACCAGCGCAGCAGCGCCAGCGCCAGCACATAGCCGACAGCGCTCAGCGCAAAGCTGCACAGAAACACCGTCTCCGGGCTCATTTTATGCTTTTTTACCCAGCAGCGCAAGGGCCTGCCGGTGCGCTTTGCACACAGCAGCTGCGCTGCTAAAAGACCGCCCGCCGCCCAGAAGGGCAGCGCCAGCGGCACGGTCAGGCTGGTCATGTCCAGACTGAGCGGGATGCAGCCGATGGCACCCGCTGCCAGCAGGCTGCCGCAGCAGCCCACCCCCAGCCTTGCCGGAGGGAACGCCCACAGCCCCAGTGCCACCAGTGCCCCGGCCAGCGCTCCGGGCAGCACCGCCAGCCCGGAAACGCCCAGACCGGCTTCTACCATCATCAACGCCAGCATGGCCACAAAGGCCGCACCGCACACCGCGCCCTCGTCCCGCTCGGCGATGCGGGCACACTCGGCCAGTGCCACCATGAGCACCGTCCACAAAAAGGGCACGGCGCTGCCCAGCAGCACATACCCCGCCCCGGGCACGCCCAGCCCCCGGGGCAGACAGCCCGCTGCCCGCAGCAGCAAAAGGACAAAGGCCGCGGCCAGTGCTTCCAGCAAAAGCCGCACGTCCCGCCGCAGCCCCAGCGCCGCCGGGCTGCGCATCCGGGCAACATCTTCTGCAAGGCCCACTGCCCCAAAGGCAAGGCTTCCGGCCAGCGCCGTGAGCAGCCGTGTCATCAACCGGCCCTCGCTGCCCAGCAGCTCCGGCTGACCCACGCAGGCGGCAAGCCAGCCCACACCCACCGCAGCCACCGTGCCCGCCGCCGCACACAGCCCGCCCCACAGCGGGGCGCGCAGGGGTGCAAGCCGGGGCTGCTCAGACTGTACCGGCTGCTGTTGTTGTTCGCGGCGTTCCAGCACCCGCCGCAGCGGCACAAACAGGCTGCACAGGGCTGCCGTAAGGGCAAAGCCCAGCACCACCGCCGCTGCCAAGGCGAAACGCTCCATAGATCAGACACTCCATTTCGCCAAATAGTTATGCTTCCGCTTCTTTATGCTCTGCGTAGAAGATATCCAGCACTTTTTCCAGTGCCATACCGTGGCTGGCCTTTACCAGAACGGCATCGCCGGGCTGCACCCGGCTCAGCAGGGCATCGGCAGCCTCGCGGTAGCTGTCCGCGTGCAGGGTCTTTACCCCCTTTGCCGCAGCCACTACGGCGGTGCGCTTGGCCTGCTCGCCGTAGGTGATCAGGCAGTACAGCCCGCTCTCGGCGGCAAGGCGTCCCAGCTCCTCGTGTGCTTTGCGGCTCAGATCGCCCAGCTCCAGCATATCGCCCAGCAGGGCAAAGCGGCGCTTGCAGGGGAAATCTTTAAACATCGCCAGCGCAGCCTTCATGCTGTCCGGGTTTGCGTTGTAGCAGTCCTCGATGACGGTCACGCCCTCGCTGTCCACCACCTTCTGGCGGCGTCCGGTCTGCTCAAAGTTGGAAAGGCCATGGATGACCCTCTTGGCGTCGCACCCCAGACGGGTGGCGGCGCAGTAGGCAGCCAAGGCGTTTGCCACATTATGGCGTCCCATGGCGGGGATATTCACCACAAAGGTGCCGTGCTCCTGATCCTCCAGCACAAAGCTCATGCCGTCAGTCTCCTGCCGGATGGACAGGGCGCAGACATCGGCGTTTTCATCGCTCAGACTGAACCACACCGGGCGTACATGGGCGGGCAGCGCTGCCTTGCGCAGGAAGGGGTCATCGTAGTTCAGCACCAGCGGCGCACCCTCCGGCAGACCGTTGCAGATCTCCAGTTTTGCCTTGCAGATGTTCTCCTGACTGCCCAGATTGCCGATATGGGACACGCCGATGCAGGTAATGATGCCCACATCCGGCCGTGCTGCCCGCGCCAGACGGTCGATCTCGCCGGCGTGGCTCATGCCCATCTCGATGACCGCGTACTCGGTGCTGCTTTCCAGCCGCATCAGGGTGCGGGGCATTCCCAGCTCATTGTTCTGGTTGCCCTCGGTCTTGATGGTCTCGCCAAAGCCGCACAGAGCTGCGTAGGTCATCTGCTTGGTGGTGGTCTTGCCCACACTGCCGGTCACGCCCACCATCTTGGGGTGGTACTGGCTGCGGTAGTTTGCGCCCATCACCATCATGGCGTGGTAGCTGTCCGGGCAAAGGATGGCCTTTTCTTCCGGCACACCGGACACGGGATGGTTGACCACCACATACTCCGCGCCCTGCTCCAGCGCACGGGCGGCGAAATCATGGCCGTCGAACCGCTCGCCGGGGAAGGCCACAAAAATGCAGCCGGGTTTTACCTCGCGGCTGTCGGTGGTGACCAGTGCCACCTCCGGGTCACTGGTCAGTTTTCCGGCAGGCACCAGCCCTGCCAGAAGCTTGCTTGCATGAATCTTTTCCATTGTTCTATCCCCTCTCTATATTGATAAAAGTTCTCAATCCATACGATTGTTATCAACTGAATTTCTTGCTATTTTTAAGCGGGCTCGCCCTCTCCGTCACCTACGGTGACACCTCTCCCAA
>OHRL01001197.1_pt1 | contig 15153 bp, 7 predicted proteins | sample 1578331 | NCBI WGS metagenome assembly OHRL01 (sample SAMEA3879608, study PRJEB24766) | human gut metagenome | biome: human-associated habitat; feature: feces | place: USA | collected 1985/1987
CTTACGAATATGACATTGTTACTCAGCCGGGAGAAGACTATTCGCTGGAGCGTAGCATGTAATGATATTAGTCTATGCAGATAAAGAGTTGAATTAATAAAGAAAGCCGGCTGATTTTAGCTGGCTTTCTTTTTGTTTTGTCTAGTTCTGTTGGTCAACTTCATTGTCAGAAGAAGACTTTTGCTGCTCCTCCATATAGGTGCTGGGTGGTACCCCGTATAATTCTTTAAAAGCGGTAGAGAAATATGCAACATTAGTAAATCCCGTAAGGGTGGCAACTTCAGTAATGTTATGATATTGGTTTGCCAATAGGGATGCTGCTTGTTTCAGGCGAACATTACGTATTAAGTCGCGGGTTGACTGGTTAGTCAGTTCTTTTAGCTTACGGTGCAAATGCACACGACTGATACCTACTTCAGTTGCTATCATTTCAACATTCAAGTCAGGATTACCTAGATTGTCATTAATCACTTTCATCACTTTATCAAGCAGTCTGTCATCAGGTGATTGGACTTTTAGTTTCTTCAACTTCTGTTCCTGCATCTGACTGCCACTGAAACTGTTACGTAGTATTTCCCTACTCTTAATAAGATTGATTGCCGTTTTTCTCAATATTTCGATACTGAATGGTTTCACTATATACGCATCTGCTCCCATGTTTAAACCTTCCAGATTATCTTCTTCTCTTGATTTAGCTGTCAAGAGGATAATTGGTATATGGTTAATGGTTATATTCTGCTTTATTTTTTTGCAAAGTGTCAACCCATCCATTTCAGGCATCATAATATCACTGATAATCAAATCCGGCTCCTTTTTTAGGATAAGAGTGAGAGCTTCTTTTCCATTTGCACACTCATGCATGTGGAAATCGCTGGCTAATTCACGACAGATATATTTGCGTATTTCTTCATCATCTTCTACTACTAGAACGTGACATTTAGTTTTGGAACGTATTTTTTCATCTTCTTCATCAACAGGTGATGAAGGGATAGGCAGAGCAGTCGTGATATGTACGGGAGTATTATTCCCAGCCGGATTGTCATCGATTTCTTCTACATTCAGATGTTCTTTGCCCAAAGGTAGCCGTATGATAAACCGGGATCCTGGTCTGTTTTCATTGTTTTCAGCCTTTATGGTGCCATGGTGTAATTCTACTAGCGAACGGCTTAGATGTAATCCTATACCGTTACCTACATTCGAATTATTATGGCTATTACGGATTTGATAGAAACGCTCAAAAATCCGTCCCATTTCTTCCGGGTTAATGCCAATGCCACTGTCTTCCACTATTATTTCAAAATAGTGTTTTAGAGATTGAGAAGCGTTAATATCCTCACCTATACGCAAATATATATTGATTTCTCCATTCTCCGGCGTAAACTTGAATGCATTGGAAATTATATTCAGGATAATTTTATCGAAATTTTTCGGATCAATCCATGCTTTTAACTTTTCAGTTTCCGGTTGGAAGCTCAACGTGATATGCCTGGCATTTGCTTGATATTCGAAGGTATAGTACAAATCACGGATAAATCCTACGATATCCACTTCCTGGAATTTCAGAGACATTTGCCCCTTATCTATTTTGCGAATATCCATCAACTGATTGACCAAGCGAAGTATACGTTCCGCATTTCGATAAATGGTATGATAGTTTTTCTGCCGCTCGTTATCTTTATCAGTAGCGATTAACTTCTGTAATGGGCTTATGATGAGAGACATTGGAGTGCGTATTTCGTGAGAAATATTAATGAAGAATTGTAGTTTGGCTTCATTGATCTGTTCTGCATGTATATGTTCCAATATCTCCTGACGAGCACGGTAACGATGACGTATCTGAATGACTATACCATAGATAATAACTATCAACAGTACTCCATATATAAATTTTGCCCATCCGGAGGCATACCATGCAGGATGGATTGTGATACTAAATTCTTTGATGTCTGAATAAGAATCATTATCTTTTGCTTTTACCTGGAATGTATAGGTACCTGGATTTAAATTGCTGAATGAAACCCGATTAATTCCCTGTTGTAAGCTAATCCAATTGGAATTATTAATGCTATATGTATAAGTAATCCGTTCCGGACTAAAGAACTCCATAGCTGAAAATTCAATGCTGAAAGAATTATCTTTGTATGATAGTTGAAAGTGGTCGGCATCCATGACTGCAGTGTTGACTATATCTCTATTCCCCGATTTCATACCTTTTTTAACCTTTTTATCATGGATATAGAAGTCTGTAATTCGAATTTTCGGTTTCTTATCGGGTGTGGTTATTTCTGTAGGATTAAAATAAGTGATTCCATTCGTACCTCCAAAGATAAGTTCACCTTGTTTGTCGGCAAAAGCGGCTCCTTTACTAAACTCGTTACTTTGTAATCCGTCACTTGCATAAAAATTAATGAAACTTTGGTTTTGAGGATTGAATCGGCTGATTCCATAATTCGTACTGATCCAAAGATAACCATTCGCATCCTCTTTGATTGCGCAGATATAATTGCTGGGTAAACCATCTTTTGTTGTATATTCTTGCACTTCAACAGTTCGTGGGTTTAAGCGTTTTAATCCTTTGGATGTTCCTATCCAGATATTACCATCCTTACCTTCATGCAAAGCATAGATTACATCGCCATATAATATTCTTCTGTTTTTCATGGGAGAAACGAAATCCATTGTTTTTATATCCAGACAGCCCAAACCATCGTAAGTACCTATGTAGAGTTTGTCTTCAGCGGTATGTAACAGGCAATTTATCCATGAGTTATGTAGCATATTTACTTTGGTCCAATCGGTATTGCTGGTGGTGGTGGTGGGACAACGGACTATTTCCTTGGTATTTATATTCATCTGATATAGGCCTCCTCCCATAGTTCCTATCCATAAGGTTTTATTGTTATCTTCTGCAAAACAATATACATTTTCCATTAGATTAGATGTCTCGTCCACTAACTTCAGATACTCGCAACGACCGGTTTTTGTATCTAATTTGGCCATACCATTCAGATAAGAACCTATCCACATATTGTGGTTGGAATCTTCGAAAATGCTCATAATGGTGGCAGGAACGGAATGAGTATTGTCAGTAGGTGAAAAATGCACTTTGGGTGTTTTATCTGGAGTCACTGCATAAATTCCGTCATTATCAGTTCCTACCCAAAGAGTTCCTGTATGGTCTTTGTGTACAGACATGACGCAGTTGGAACCAATCACATTGTGTCTGGAAGATTTGTAACCTAGATACTTGAACTCGTTGGTTATGGCAGGTATAATCATAACTCCTTTCTGAAAGAACCCTAACCATATATTTCCCATTTTGTCTTTCAGAATAGAATGTATCTTTGCTTTTGTAAGGTCAAATGTTGTGATATTAAAATTGGCTTCTTTAATCTTTTGTTCTTGGATGTCATAAACTTTCATTCCCGAACCATCTGTACCAATAAGAATTTGATTCTCCTCCTCAGGGTATAGGATTTTGATAGGTAAGTTGGGATTAGGAGTGTATGTAATTGGTACAAATGTATCGATTTTATCATTATATCTGAATAGTCCTTTCTTTAAGCTACCCATATAAAGATTTCCTTGTTTATCTTCGCACATGTTGGAAACTGTATTCCAAGCTATGCTTTTTTCGCCGGAGTAGTGTTTGAATTGATTGTTGTTATCGAGACGGAATATTCCATTATCGCCTGTTGCTATCCATAGATTTCCTTTTTTATCCCGATATGAATATGTAATCAGGTTGCTGGCAATAAATTGGTCTATTTGTTGTGCTTTTATACTATCTCCTTGTGTTTTCAGTAAAAATATACTGTGACCGGAAGTTCCTATTAATATTTCTCCGTTATTTTGTTCAAGTATAACTCCTACATTAGGGGCTATTGGGGCTCCACTGGAGAGGTACATTGGGATGGTTGTAAAACTATCGGTTGCGCGATCGTATATTTGCAGCCCGTTTAGAGAACCTATAAAAAGGCGACCTTGACTGTCTTCGAACAGTGTACGTACATAGTCACTTAATAAGGAATTCGGATTATCTTTTTCATTTCTATAAACTGTAAATTTTGCTCCATCGTATCGATTCAGACCATCTTCTGTTGCTATCCAGATGATTCCGTCACGATCCTGATAGATTTTATTGAGCATGCTGCTTGATAATTCTCTATCCACTGTGAACATTTTTCCTTCTTGTCCATAGCATGGGAGAGATAAACATAAGCATAACAAATAGAATATAAATATATTTTTCATAGTTATTAACTTTGACTCTACAAATATACTTAATATCCTCTATATATTCTTTTAAAAAGTGAACTAATTATACCTTATTGGGTAGTGAATAAGCAGTTGATTCATGGAATACCTTGTCAACAAGAAGTTAAGTCCTTGTCGACAGGAAGTTAACTTCTTGTAAATACTTGATAATCAGTGTGAATATGGTTTCTGGATTATCTAATCTAGTATACAATCTATTTAGTGCGTTGCTTTATACCAATTTGTTTCTGTTTTATCTGTTGCTAAAGAATTTATGCTCGGATCGGATACAGTAATGCCAGAGAAGGTTTTAATTGGTGTGGTAGTTCCCGTATTCATGGAATAATAACTTTCGGTATGCGTTTTATATGGTACGGTCCGTTCTAACTGTTCTTTAAACTCTTTTAATAAGGATGTGTCATCACACAGATGTGCTACATAGTCACCGTAATCATAGAAGATTACCGGATAGTAACCATCTAAAGGTTGTAACTGGTTCCGCTTTGAAGGGTCAAATGTATACCGGTTATTTATTTCTTTCATGATAGCGGCCAGATGATCCAATTCTGCACAATTAGTTATGCCTAATGTTCCACAAGGCATTTCTTCATAGGTGGAATAGAATGAATAGAAGCCGTCACAGATGGCTTGATAATTTGGTTCGCCCATCAAATTTTTTCCAATGATAGAATAGGGCATACCATAAGCCATGATTTCACAGGTGGAACCAATAAGGTAGTCCGTAACGTATCTCAGGTCATAGGCTACTTCTATGGTTGACATGTAGCAATCATCGAATAGGATATATTCCATTTTTATTCCGGCATCTGCTATACCTTCTGCAAGGGTAGTGATATCTGTCTGATATTGACTTGTCGTACCGCCGAAATAACGGGTTTGTGGAACGCCTTCGTTTTCCCAGTGCATTCTTATTGAAGTCCTTGCCCGTCCTTTTGTACTATGAACTGGAAGCCATCCCATACCGTGACATCCGATAGTCATGGCGTAAGTGGGTGCAGGGGCGAAACTTTTTACATCATTGAGAATGGAAGTAATTCCTTCGGCGGTGGTGAAAGGCGGGTTGTTATATTCTTTTAGAGTAACTTGTTCACATTTACCTTTCTTGCAGGTTATTTCAAATAGAATTGCTTTTTCTGAAGTAGTAGACATAAATACAATGACCCGTTCACCATTCAGTCCTTTCTGGCTGATTGCCTTTTCCATATCCGAGATATTCGTGTAGAAATTGCTGGTCAGATTGGTGGACCAAGGTAGGTACATGAATAAAGTCTTTTGGTTTTCAACAGATTCTATTTCATCTTTCTCGCAGGATAGTACAAAGAAAGAGAGAGTAATCAGACAGAGTGATAACCGTATCCATTTTATAGATAATAATGCTACTTTATTCATATTTCATATCCTTTATAATATCCATAAGGTACAAAAATACAAAAAAGAACAGTTCAATGTATCATTAGAGCTGTTCTTTTTTGTATTTTCTATTTGAAACAGGGCTGTTGCTTATCTTCTTTCATTCAGCATTTTGGGTGTCGGGCATTCATGGTTATTAATAGGAAGTTTCACTTGCTTCAAGTCTTCCAATTCATGTATCGGTCTTTCCACTTCGTAAGGGGCACGCATACCCGAAAATTCTTGGAAGTATAGCAGACAGGCGTCTTTCCACCATACGGCATCACGTGCCTGTATCTTCAGGCGTGACTGTACATCCTTGAAACGTTCCGCATCGATATAGTTCTCGGTCAGGTCCCATTTTTTCTGAAAGCTTCTTACCTGCTGTACACCATGATCGTAGCGATAGCAAAGCTCGTCCCATAAAGTACGTCCGCTTTGCATGGTGTGTTGCCAAGGGGCATGATGGAACCACAAGAGATACTCATCCGGACAGGTACGGATGTCATCGTAAAGGCGGCAGAGTGAATCGGGATATTGGGCTGTAGCATTGCTACCCGTATGACTGCGGTCGAAACCTATCCCCTGTTTGTCTGCTTTATGATAGTAAGACGGCATCCAGTCGGGGCGTGCACCGGGCACGTCGCACCAAGGTTCCGGACCGTAATGGTGTCCCCATGCAAAGAGGTGATGCAGACCGAGCGGCATCATATAGTCTACCACAGCCTCGCGGCTTTCCATCATCATGTTATGTATTTCATAGGCAATGGGTGCATGTTTAGGATTACTTACATCGAAGAAAGTCTGTTTCAGCCATTCCTCTGCGATTGTTCCTGATGTCAGGGAAGGATTCCAGGCCATGCGCCCAAAAGCGTACCAGTTGGCTTGGGCGAAAGGATGACCGCACCAGTTTGTATCCGTACCTATATTGGCGACGCCTGCTATGGCTTTCAGTGAAGACGGCTTCACAAAGTCGAAGAACTCTTCCCACATCGGGGCAAGATAGGCAAGGTGATTGGAGAAGCCCAGATATTCTTGTGTAATCTGGAACTCAACCATCTGCGGAGTCCGGGGCATAGCACCGAATAAAGGACTATACGGTTCGCGAGGCTGGAAGTCGACCGGACCGTTCTTTATCTGTACGATGACATTGTCGCGGAATTGTCCATCCAAAGGCTGGAATTCCAGATAAGCTTGCTTTGCGCGGTCTGCATCCGTTGGGCTGTAGACGAAAGCACGCCACATGACGATGCCTTTATAGGGCTTCAATGCATCTGCCAGCATATTGGCACCTTCGGCATGTGTACGGTTGAAGTCGCACGGACCGGGCTGTCCTTCGGAATTGGCTTTCACCAGGAAGCCGCCGAAGTCAGGGATGGTGCGGTAGATCTCTTTGACTTTCTGCTTCCACCAGGCGATGACATCTTTGTCCAAAGGATCGGCTGTGGAAAGCCCGCCCAGTTGCATGGGGGAGGCAAAGTTGATAGAGAGATACACCTTGATGCCGTAAGGACGGAATACGTCTGCCAGAGCCTTTACCTTTTCCAGATATTCGGCGGAAAGGATTTTAGAAGAAGCATTTACATTGTTCAGCACCGTTGCATTGATTCCGATGGAGGCATTGGCACGAGCGTATGCTTCATATCTGTCGGAGAGCGTGCCGGGCAGTTCTTCCCAGTTCCAGAGAGATTTGCCGGCATAACCGCGCTCGATGCTGCGGTCGAGGTTGTCCCAATGGTTGAGAATACGGAGGTCATAGGCAGGATTCTCCGTTATTTCCTGGTCTGTTTCCGAAGGCTTTCCGAAGTTCCGCATTTCTTGCAGGCGGATCAAGTGATAGGCAGCATAAAGCAGACCCGTTTCGCTGGGAGAAGTGACGGTGAGTTTTCCATTTACCTGTCGTATACGGAAGCCTTCAGAAGATAGTTGTTTGTCTTTCTTCAGTACAAGCGTAACGGGGAGCCCTTTCCATGCCTGTTTCAGTTCACGGACGGCTATGTTTAGTGTCGGAGACTGGCGAGGCGCTGTAATTTGTGCGTGGGCATCTGTCGATTGCCGGAGCCACAAGCGGCTGCCGTCTTCCGCGGATACGGTGCCGAGTAAACAAGATAATAATAAGAATAAAGAGAGCAGTTTTTTCATAAACAAAAAGTATTGGTTGGTTTATTCATCGGCGGGGTAGCGTACTCCCCATTCGCGGCGTAAGTCATCCATCATGCGCATGATGCGTAGGGTTTCGGTGTGAGGCATATAGGGAGATTCGAGCCACCCGTTCCTCAGAGCTTCCATGGATGCATATACCTGGTACTCGTAGCCGGTGATCTGTGGCGGACAGTTGTAGACAACTACTGTCTTATAATCTTCCGTTACCACCCTGATTCGTTGCGGATTGTTGATATTTTCAATGATCAGATGGCCTTTGTCACCGGAGATGATGCCTTGACGGTCGCTCATACTCAGCATACTGCTGTGCAGTACAGCGATTTTCCCATCCTTGAATGTAAGAGTTATACTATTCTGTGCATCGACTCCGGTATCGGTCTTTACGCAGGTGGAGGTGACACGCTCTACGTCCGTCCCGAAAACCATGGAAGCAAAGTTCAGTGCATATACTCCCAGGTCGAGCAGAGCCCCGCCTGCCAGTGCCGGTTGGCGGAGGCGCTCACGGTTGCCGATTGGGTAACCCAGATTGGCGGATAGCGTCATGGGACGTCCGATGATTCCACCGTTTACAAGGTCATTGATGGTTTGCGATAGGGGCATGTAACGTGTCCAGATAGCTTCGGTGATGAAGAGTTCCTTTTCTTTGGCAAGATTCAGCAGTTCTTCCGCCTGACGGGCATTGGCGGTGAATGCCTTTTCGCATAAAACCGCTTTGCCTTTCAGCAGACTCATACGTGCATGTTCGAAATGATGGGAATGGGGAGTGGCAACATATACCAACTCCACCTCTTCATCATCCAGCATTTCTTCATAGGAACCGTAGGCACGGGTGAAACCCCACCGGTCGGCAAAGTCACGGGCAGTCTGCAATTGGCGGGAAGAGACTGCATAAGCTTCTACTCCCTCCATTCCTTCGAGGGTGATTGCCATCTTTTCGGCAATCCATCCGGTACCTATAATACCTATTTTGACAGTATCCATACTCTATCGGGCAACGGTTAATCCAGTCCTTCAATGGTGACGATCTTTCCGTCGGCGTCGTATTCCAGTTCGCATACTTTCAGGCTGCGCAACCAGGTGCGTCCGCCGGAAGGCACACTGTCGTGATGGAACAGATACCATTTGCCCCGGTATTCCACAATGGAGTGGTGGGTAGTCCAGCCTACTACCGGAGTCAGGATTACTCCCTGATAGGTGAAAGGACCATAAGGACTGTCACCGATGGCGTAGCACAGGCGGTGGGTATCACCGGTAGAGTAGGAGAAGTAATATTTTCCGTTATACTTGTGCATCCAGCTTGCTTCGAAGAAACGGCGTTCGTTGTCTCCGGCTGTCAGCGGTTGTCCGTTTTCGTCCAGAATCACTATGGCTTTAGGTTCTTCGGCAAATTGCAGCATGTCCGCACTGAGGCGGGCAACCCGTGCGGGGATGGACGGTTCGTTGTCTGCGGGGAAAGTAGCTCCACTTTCCAGGGCTTTGTTGTCGCGATAGCGTTGCAATTGTCCGCCCCACAGACCACCGAAGTACATATAATAGTTACCGTCTCCATCATTCAGAACGGCAGGGTCTATACTGTAACTTCCGCGCATCGGGTCGGGTTGGGGAATGAACGGCCCTTCGGGACGGTCGCTGATGGCAACACCGATACGGAAGATATCGTTCTGGTCTTTCAGGGGGAAATACATATAATACTTGCCGTCTTTCTCAGCTACGTCGCAATCCCAAAGCTGGCGTCCTGCCCAGGGGATATCTTCGGTGGTGAGTACCAGGCCATGGTCTACGATTTCACCTTTCATGGGGTCATCGGTAGAAAAGACGTGGTAGTCTTTCATATTGAAATGGTCACCGTTGTCATTTTCGGGGATACCGCTTTCCCAGTCGTGGGAAGGGTAGATGTAAAGGCGGTCGTTGAACACATGAACGGCAGGATCTGCCATATAATCTCCGGGTACCAAGTATCTTTTTTCTTTCTTCATGACTCTATAATTTTAAAGGTTAATTCGTATAGTTTCCTGTGGCATAAATGCCGACCATGGTTCCGGTGAAACCGCCGGCTGTCTGCGTGCTTATCAGGTCGGCGGAGACGGGTTCGCCTACTTGTGTCCAGCTACCTTTAGGACTGGTGGAGTAGCAGAAGGTATAGTTTACTGCATTATCACCTTCTACTTTCAGATATACTTTCCCATCTGTCCAGGTTAGCGGGCTGCCGGCTTGGCTGCACAGTCTGCCATGGCTGTATGTTTCCAGAAGCATGACGGGTTTGCCGTCTTTGTCCAATGTCTTTCCGAAGCGAATATAGCAATTATCATCATGGAAACAGATGATGCCTGCGAAATCCTTCGGCTGTTGTGGCACGAAGTCCAAGCCGGTCTGAGCTGTGAATGTCCAATTGTTGATCCAGCGACCGATGGCGGCGGGCTGACGCTTTTGGTTAAGATCAGTGCTGCTGGCGGTCATTTCCAACTGCCCTTTATCGTTTATACTGTAGCAGGGCACCAGTGGAGTGCGGATAAAAAATGCTTCTTTAGCCAGTCCGTTTGCTGTCCATAGTGGGGCAGGACCGTAGGAGCGGTCGGCGGTATAAGTGATGACGTCACCCTCAGGAAGAATAATGGGTTGATTCTCTTTCCAGGTCACCGGGAGCATGAAAGTTTCGCGTCCCATCACGTCATGACCGTCGCGGTAGGGGCGAACACCGAGGAAGACGGCGTACCAGTCACCAGCGGGAGTTTCTACCAGGTCGGCATGACCGACGCAGGTAACCGGGTTGGGACGGTCACCCGGCAAGCTGCGTTGCGTCAATATCGGATTGATGGCACAAGGTTTGAAAGGGCCGAACGGAGACGCAGAGGTGAAGATCACTTCCGAGTGGTTGGGACCTGTTCCACCTTCGGCAGCCATCAGATAGTATGTGCCGTTGATGTGGTAGAGGTGTGGACCTTCTATCCAAATGGGGTGCCGGGTTTTGTCTACGCCCCCGTCAACAATCATCTTCTGTTTTCCTACGGTACAACCGTTTTTCCAGTCAAATTCGCGTATCCAGATAGCGCGATGACCGTCATATTCGGGTTTTCCTGCCGGACCGTCATTGTTCACAATGTATGCTTTCCCGTCTTCGTCGAAGAGAAATCCGGGGTCGATACCGCCCACTTCAGGCAAGAAAGTGGGATCACTCCAGCTTCCTTTCTTCGGATCATCCGTGGTGACGAAGAAGTTGCCGCCACCGTCTACGGCTGTAGTGATCAGATAGAACAGTCCGTTGTGAGGATTGTATTTGATGTCCGGAGCATAGATACCGCCACTGATGCGCAGGCCGTCGTACATAGGCAACTGTGAGGGGCGGTTGAGGACGTAGCCCAGTTGTTCCCAGTTCGTCAGATCTGTGCTGTGCCAGATGGGTACACCGGGGTAGAAGGCGAAAGAGGAGTTGACCATATAATAGTCGTTTCCTACGCGGCAGATGCTCGGGTCGGGATAACAACCCGGTAACACGGGATTCAATGTGCCCGGTGTGGTAAGCTGATCAGTTGCTTTATCGGTATCCTTAGGAGCTACCGTATATGTGAACTCATCGAACACGGCCTTTTTAGGTTCCAGAATTTCTTTTAGGAAGGGCTTAGGCTGATAGTTACGGTCGAAGAGTAGGGGATATTCCCGTCTTCCCGGTACGGGCCAGTCATTCTTCCAGGAGTCACCGTCCGATACTCCCCAGGCGGTTACGCGTGTAATGACGTCCGAGTGCTTTATGAAAAGTTCCATGAACGATTTCATGCGTGCATTCCACAGATTGGAAACACTATCCGGCAGAGCTTCGGGATAGGGATTTAAGGCTTTCTCAAAGGCTACTTTGTCGGCAATATTTGCTCCGCGGTTTACGGTTGGCAAAGCACTCATGTCCCATTCCGTTATCATTACTTTAGCACCTGTCGAGGCAAAGGCGAGAAGGCTGGTTTCATATTCACCTATGCTCGGGTAATCCAATCCCATGTGTCCCTGCATACCTACGGCATCTATGCGCAATCCTTTTTCCTTAAGTGAGTTGACCATGCGCACCACCGCATCGCGGCGTCCCGGTTCATGCATGCCGTAATCGTTATAGTAGAGCTCCGCTTCCGGGTCTGCCTCATGTGCATATTGGAAAGCCAGCGGGATATATTCTTCTCCCAGTATTTCGTAGAACTTGCTCCGGCGGTAGCTTCCGTCTCCTTCGATGGCTTCGTTTACTACGTCCCAGCCTTTAATGCGACCTTTGTACCTGCCTACGATGGTATGGATATGACTTCTCAGCCGCTCTTTCAGGACTTCGGGTGAAACATTCTTTCCATCGGCATCTACGCAGAACCAAGGTGAGAGTTGGGAATGCCACACCAGGCAATGCCCGATGATGAACATTCCGTTATCCTCGCCGAACTTAACGAATTCGTCTGCCAGGCTAAAGTCATATCTGTCTTCTTCCGGGTGTATCACTTCACTTTTCATGCAGTTTTCGGCCACAATGGAGTTGAAGTGACGGCGTACCACATCGACTCCGCTGGTGTCGCGACCCACAGCCTGTTCGGAATTGATGGCGACACCAACGAGGAATTTATTACCGAGAATATCTTTTAGAGTCGGGTCTGCCGCAACAGGTTTGTCACTGTTGCAAGACATGAATGTAGCAGCACAAACTGATAGTGCTAAATACTTTAATTTCATTCTACTTTAGTATGATTAATAATCTTCTTTACTTCTGCGTTCCGTCAGTTCGGCCTGCATCTCTTCATTATACTTCTTTGTTATAGGATAGAAGTACAGCGCTATAACGCCGATGAAGAATGTAATTGCCGGAATAATACTGGATGAAAGCACGATACCATGAATAGCCGATTCGCTTTGTGCAATCCCTGCGCCTGATATATAACCGAAACCGGAGAGCAGGAAACCCAAAATTGCGCCACCGATACCCAATCCGGCTTTCAGTGCAAACACCACACCTGCAAACACGAAACCCGTTGCACGGCGGTGATTGACATATTCCGAATGATCCGCTACGTCGGCAATCATAGCCCAAAGCAATGGAACGGTGGGAGCGTATGCCAAACTCTTGAGGAAGTTCAGGACGAACATTGTTTCTACATCCGTTTCATTCGGGAAATAGAAGAAGGCGGTAAACAGTGCCGTCAGCGCCAGACAAACAATAAACACCGACTTCTTTCCGAAACGGTTGGCCAGGAAACCGGACAGGAAGATAACGCCGAAGAACTGTACCACTGCTCCCAGCATGTTGAACACACCAAAGCCCACTTCATAAGCCTTTTCAGGACTGCTGACAATAAGGCCGAAAGCATTCAGTATCGTATAACCCACTGAGTCACTGGCTTGTGTAGCCACTAATCCCAGTTTATCGAGGAAGGCAAACAGTGCGCCCGAATCCACATAATTTTCAAAGTAGTAGTTCATAGCGCTTCCCCACATGGCGAGGGTAGTGAAAAGGAAGAGTGTCAGGATGAACATGGCCCGCCAAGGAATATTCTTGAATACATCCTTGATGTCTTTCCGGGTATCAGTTTTCTGATTTGCCGGCGGTGTGATACGTTCGCGGCTGGAGAAGAAAGTAATAACCAGGAACACGAAACCGATGACTGCGAATAAGGAAATAGTGCACAGCCAACCGTGCCCCTTATCACCGCTTTCACCAGCAAACTTGCTTACCAGCGGGAGCGTCAAGCCTTGTACCACAAACTGCGCAATAGTAGCGGCTACGAACCGGATAGACGTAATACTCGTACGTTCCTTGATGTCACTTGACATTACACCACCCAACGATGCATACGGGGTATTGTTGAACGAGTAAAGCGTCATCAACAAGGTATAAGAGATTGTAGCGTATACTGCTACCAAACCTTTATCCTCAATGCCGGGGTTGTAGAATGCCAGCACATAGAACATCATGAACGGCAATGCGGTCCAGAGTACCCATGGGCGGTATTTACCCCATTTGGTTTGTGTACGGTCGGACAATATACCTACGGTAGGGTCTACAAAAGCGTCCACAATGCGGGCAATCAGCATCACTGATCCGGCAATGGCGCCTTCCAGACCGAAGACATCGGTATAAAACTTGGTTTGGTAAATCATCATCATCTGGAACACGAGGTTCGCAGAGCAATCTCCTAAACTATAGCCGATTTTCTCGGCCATAGACACTTTTTGACTTAGTGCGTTCATAGTGCTGTATTATTCAGTTATTAGTTATCTGTCATTTGTTATCTGTCTCCAACGCACTTTCTGCCGCACGTTGTCCCAGGGTTTTCTTATCCAATGGATGTATATCGTTCCATTCGCCTAGGTCGCTGTTGCGGATGAGACGAGTATTCCGGTTGGTTTCAGCTACTTTGGCTTGTTCCTTGCGCATCTCAGCCCATGCTTGCCTACCGCCGACGTCGTCTTTGGACAGGAAGTCCGCCAATTCTACAATGTAGAAAGGTAATTCCGGCTTGTCGAATGTGCTGCGCCAATCAGCAATCATAGCTGTCAGTAGTGCGGCGTATTCATTGCGGCGGTCCACATTGGACTCTCCCTGATACCAGAGGACACCACGGATGCCATAGTTTTGTAACGGGGCAATCATGGCATTGTACAGGCATACCGGTTTGTAACAGAAGAACATCATTCCCGGAGCCGGAGGCATGGAAGCACCTAATCTGTATTTCCATTCTCCTTGCAGGCTTACTTCTTCATTTCCGCAAATAATCTTATAAGGCTTCTCTTTTACAAAGTGCGGATAACCGTTATTGCTGATGAGCCGTATAGTTACTGTGTTTTTTCCCGCTTTCAGTACACCTGCCGGAATGGTATAGATGCGTGGAGGATACTGGTAGGAAACAGTACCTACGAATGTACCGTTCACATAGACCGAGTCTGCATCTACAATGCAACCTAAGCGCAAGGTCGCTTCTTTTCCGTTCCACTCCTGCGGTACTTCCACTTTCTTGCGGAACCAGTGCGAACCGTTTATCGGATTCAAACCGTTGCTTCCCCAGTCGGTGGAGAATAAATCGACGGTCTGCCAGTCCTTATCGTTGTAGTTGGCGGCATACCAAGGTGTTGTTTCGTGCAGCCCTGCATCTCCCCGGTATAGGGAAGTGTTCCAGCGATAGAAGTTCAAACCTTCTGTCTGCTTAATGCTTTTCAGATACGCATCATCTTCATATTGCCGTTTCTCATTAATATACTTTGGAAATTCTTTCAGTCCTTCTTCGCTTATCCATGCCTCAACGGGAGTCCCCCCCCAACTGGAGTTTATCAGTCCGATGGGTATACTGTTCTTTTCATACATGGCTT
>OHRL01001216.1_pt1 | contig 14932 bp, 17 predicted proteins | sample 1578331 | NCBI WGS metagenome assembly OHRL01 (sample SAMEA3879608, study PRJEB24766) | human gut metagenome | biome: human-associated habitat; feature: feces | place: USA | collected 1985/1987
CTTCACTAACCATGACAAAATCATGATTAAGAAGTCACTTAGAGCATATATCACCGCTGGCCAATTTGTACTTTTTATACTGTTTGACCGCGAAGCAATCCGGCTTGCGCTTTTCGAGCCCGGCAAACATATAGTCCACCGCGTTCATAAAATCCTCGTCATCCTCCTTGACCTCCATGCCAGAAATCATATCCACAAGGGTGTTCATGTTCCGATCCTCGGCAGGCCCCTCGAAAATGATGTAGGCAATCAGGGCGCAGTACAAAAGCGTTTCCGATTTCGTCCAGAATGGATCGCCTTCCTTGCCCTCGCCCTTGGTGTTGGAAATCAGGGCATCCACGAATTTCAGAATATCGGCCTCGTTGCGGATATACGCCAGCGGGTTATAGTGCATGGATTTTGAAAAATCTATGCTGTTGAATACCTTGATTTTGTACCCGCGTTTTTGCAGGAAAGCTCCGACCTGTCCCAGCACACCGCCTTTGGGATCGACCACCACATAAGAGGAATGAGCCTGTAAAAGCTGGGGCGTGAGCCAGAAGCGGGTTTTGCCGGAGCCGGACGAGCCGATAATACAGCAATTCAGGTTTCGGGCATTTGCGGGGATTTTCGGGCGGGTGTTCATCGTGAGAAACTCCGTCCCGGTCAAAATCACGTTGTTTTCAAACTTCGGATCGACAAACGGTTTGATGTCTTTTTCCGTTCCCCACCGGGCGCTGCCGTATTCTGCATCCCGCCGAAACTTCTTAGCGTTCTTGCTTTTGAAATAGATCAGCAGCCGGAAACCAACTGCGCCTACAATACCGACAAGCCAATCCAGCGGAGCAAGACCGGGTGCAAAGTCAGCAAAGGCCGGGCCAATCGTCTGCCCCAGCCCGATGAGCTTATGTGCAAAATCGTTACCCGCTGCCAGCCGGTAGGCCGTTCCCAGCTTAAGGAACGCCCACAGGATGAACAGATAGGGAATGTTCGGAATGAGATATTTTCTGATCTTATCTGTCCTCATGGGCCACCTCCTTTGCACGTTCTTTCTGCTTCGGCTTTTCTTTGGAAAGCTGATCCGCCGCCTGTTTCAGTTGTTCCCGGATGGGAACACGGTTCGATTTTGCTTTGCTTAACACCTTCCGGGAATACTCAGAAAAGCAGGCGGTCATTGCGTCTGCCTGTCCAGCCTTGAAAAATAGCAGGTATTTGTCCGGCCCGGTTTTATAGAACGCATAGTCCACATTCCATTTCCGGGCCACGCGGTCAAAGGACTTGGCATCCCCGGAAAGCTCAATGCTGTTTGTGGCTGTGCCGTGAGCCATGAGCTTTCGCACACTTTGTTTGCCGTGCGGCACTTGCCGTCCACGGTATGCCTTGCGGATCTTCCGGCCCACCATGCCCAGCACATACGCCAGTCCCCGCGCTGTCAGCTTGGTTGTTTTTACGGATATGGCTATCGTGCGCCGGGAAATATCTTCATCAATCAGTTACACCGCCTCCTTCCTTGGGACAATTTGTCTCGAAGTACTGTCACCGATCCCCACGGTCTTTTTTCTGCATTTGACGGTAGCCCTCCAAAGAAGAACCGTCTATGATTTCCTGATAGGCGGCCATTTGCTCCCGGATAGAGAGCTTCGGGAAAGAGAACACCTTATGCTCCTTGGGAATATCCTGCAAGCCGTGATACACTTCCACGAAATGATCGCTTTCTTTGACAACATAGCCGCCCGGGGCAAAATGGCCGTTTTCGTGGATGCAGGCATCTCGGCCATACGCCTCATAATCGAAATACGGTTTTACCTGATCCGGCACATCCAACATTTCCAGATCGTCCACATAAATACGCCCCAGCGTTTCCTCATCGGATACGCCGGGGTAAAAGCCGTAACAGTCCAGATTTTGTGTCAGATTGATGATGTCCCGCACCGAAGAACAGTGATCGCCGCTGTCGAGGACGGCCTCCAGTGTTTCCAGCTCCGATGAGGTAAGCTCGGAAAGCAGGCAGGCCAGATGATTAAGCTCGTCCAGATTTTCATACTCGCTCAAATGGTCATAGAGCCCCAGCACATCCCCATCGAAAGAGGTAATAAAAATTTCCTGATAGCGGACGCCATCCACGCCGATCCGTTTCAAGAGAGCCTCCACCTCCTGGGCGGTTGTGGGAAATTTCAGTGTTTCACCCACAAGCTGGCCCTCGCTGTACTTTCCGGCGTTGGTAACGTAGGCTTCAAACAGGGTTGCCATTAGCGGCGGCCCTGTCCCTTGACGGTCAGGATGCCCTCAAGGGTTGTTGCCGTAATTCCCAGCCGCTGGGCCACGGCAATATCATTTTTCATGGCTTCGGTCATACTGTGCCCGCAGACAACCAGCACATGAGAACGGCGGAGCAGGTCACGGCTCATGTCGATGCCGCTTTTATGCTCCTCGGGAACAGCATCATTGAGAAACAGGGGCAAGTACAAAGGCGGACAAATAGGAGAAAAGCCTGCCTCATACACGGTGCGGCAATACTGCGCCGCCAGTTCTGCGTTTTCGCTATCGCCGCCGAGCCATGCAGCGGTGATATAAGCAAGGGGTCGTTTCATCGTTCATACCTCCGATATTTTAATAAGAAAGTTCAACCCAAACCCCACGCCCTTTCCCAGTCTTGGGAAAGGGGGCGGCTCTGGAGGATATACCCCCGCCGCTTGCCGGGGAAATAGCACAGCCGGGGCAGACCGTCAAGGGCGAGCCGCCGAAAACGGCGGTGCGCTGCACCCTTGACGGCCCACTCCCGGCTGTACTAAAAAACAGGCGGCGACGGGGGATATATACCACCAGAGCCTCTGCGCGAGGGCGGGGCCCTCGGGACAAAGTGTCTCGAAGTTGTTACTTGTCAAGTTCCTGCTTTTTCGGGGCTTTTGCCAGCTCCGGCGGCTGTTTTTCTTTCCAGTCATCCAGCAGGGACATAATCTGTTCTTTCATTTTGGCGGGAGTGACCTCCTTGCCAAAATACTTTTCCAGTTCCGCAGTAGAAATAATCACGCCTCGATCCTCCTTTTTCTGTTCTGATAAGATACCGTCAATGACATCGCCGTTGAGCTTGCCTTCCTTATCCAGCTCCCGGAGCCGTTTAGCCTGGGCCAGCGAGGGCGAAGCCTGCTCCCCGTCAATGGAAACAGCGATAAGCCTCTGATTTTTCGGTTTGATGTAGGACAGCTCCACGGCAGGCATGAAGCCCATCTTTTTATCGTCTACCTTATCCAGAAGCTCCGGCACAAGGGAGTTGAGCCGCAAGTAGCGCATGACCTTTTTATAGTTCATTTCATGCGCCTCGCCTACAATCTCAACCGAGCGTTTCCCGACATCGCCTTCCGCAACACCTTTCAGCCGCCCGCCCTGATGCTTGATGTCCTCAACCTCGAGTTCCAGCAGCGCGGCCAATTCGCTGGGGAGCATCCCGTCACGCTGCTTGTTGCTGTCCTTCATGGCCTGTACCGCTTCGTGGTCGGTCATTTCACGGACGATAAAGGGCATTTCCTCCAGTCCAGCCAGCTCACTGCCGTGGGTACGGCGATGGCCCGCTACAATTTCATAGCCGTTTCCATCTTTCTCCGGGCGGGCAAGACCGGGAACCATTACACCGTTTACGCGGATAGAAGCAACGATTTCCTGCATCTTCGCATCGTCCCGTACCTTAAAGGGGTGCGGACGGAATGTGTGAAATGGATGAACCTCGGAAAGTTTCAGATAAACCAGCTTGCCTTCCTCAACCGGGCGGGGCGGTGTGGTCGGCTCGGGAGCCGTCTGTTCCGCAGCAGCAGTTTCCTTCGGTGCCGTATCTTGTGCGGGCTTAACGGGCTCCTTGGCATCCGGGGCCTTTCCATCACTTCGGGACACTTTGTCTCGTTTGGACGGCTTGGGCTTGTCAGGGGCCGCCTTATCCGCCTTGGGTGGGCGGCCCTTGCGGGCCCAAGCCGATTTCTCCGCTTTCTGATTTTCAGTCGCGGCCTTTTCTGCTTTCGGCGGACGGCCACGGCGCGGCTTTTTCGGCTCCTCCGTATTGGCGGGTTGCGGCGTTTCGGGCGTTTCCGCCTTTTCGACTTCGGCGCGGGCGTTCTGTCTCTTTTCCGCCATAAGCTCATTGATTTTGTCAAAGGACACAACCACATCGCCGGGCTCAGGTATGGCAGGCCCGGTCTGTTCCTGCCGGGGCTCAGACGCTGCGGCCTGTTCGGGTGTGGTGATAGGCCCGGCGGCCTCCGGGGAAGTATTCTCCGCAGGGCCTGTGTTCAGTTTTTCATCGGCCATTTACGATCCTCCTTTTCGTTAAAGTTGCACAAATTTGAACGCTAAAATTTTGTAGTTATTTTTGTGCCTCCTTTCCGTCTATCCACGCAAAAAAGCCGCCCGTTTTTCATGCCGGACGGCTTTTTGCGTAATGTGATAGATCAAATATTATTTTTTCTGGTTTGTAGGCTCCGAAAAGCCTTGTATTTACAGTGTTCCTAATAGGAAGTAATCATACGATTTTTATTTGCCATTATATAATACATTGATTGAATTTCAAGGCAGACAACATTTTTATCCAATAGATTATTTTGGTGGTTATAAAACTTATATAATTCAACAAATTCATGATTTACGAAAGCGTAAATATGCAAAAGAACATAATATTAATTTTCTTACGATTTGGCATGATGAAATAGATAAAGTTCCAAAAATATTAAATCGATATCTAAATAATCTAAAATTAGAATCCGTAACGACTGTAATACCATCTATAGCAATATAATGGTTTCGTTGCTCTCCTACTCTTCAATTCAGAAGAAAGAGGATGAAGATACAGTCTGAACTCACACAATAATCCCAACTAAAATAAAATGTGAGAATACGCCAGAAATGACGTATCGCCATAAATAATATTTTATGGTCAGTAGCCAGACATGGTGAAAGTAACAGCTTTGATATGTAGAAAACCGTGGATACATCTATGATGTAGACTATGACACAATCAGAGATGCACAGAACACTTATGATGATGCTGAATTAGATCTGAAAACATCAGAATTGTCGAAGCAAATATCTGAACTAGAAAACTTTAAATCCAAGTGGGATGATGTTAAAAATGCTTATCAGTATAATATTGATAAGATGAATGCTACAGCCCTACTTGGTTCCGAATATCAGAAATTAATTCTCAATAACAATATCTTAGATGTTGAAAATTTCAAGAGTCAATATGTGAGTATTCAACAGCAGATCAACAGTAATAAAGAACTGATTAAGTCTTATAATGAAAAAGTTGATTATTACAATAAGCTGAAGGAACAATGGCAATCCATTACTGATGAATATGATAAACAGAGGAATGCACAGTATGCCAGTCAGGTACTCGGTGCAAACTGGGAGAATGATGTTCTGAATGGTAGATTGTCTACGTGGAATAATTTTAGAAATCAATATGTTTCTCTTCAGCAAGCTATTGCTGATGCTCAAGTCCAATCTACTAATGAGCAGATTAAAGCATTACAGGCATTAGCCGATGCGGCATGGGCATCAGCAAATGAGCAAATCAATGCTGCTAAAGAAGCACAGAAAGCAGCTTCTGGAAGTACTGGTTCTGCCGGTTCCGTAGGATCTGCTTATAATGTGTCGGGAATGATTAGTGCCGGTGCACCTACCAGTGTCATCAACAAGATCACTGGAAATAAGAGTAATACAAGTGCGGCCGCCACTGCTGATCAGCGGAAGAATAATTCTCATATTATCATGTCCAATGAACAGAAAAAGACCATTGCTGCATCAAAGAAACGTGCCAACAATATTAGACAGTATGCAAAAGGTGGCGTTGTCAAGATCAATCCTGACGATTTGTTAGCTGATCTTGCTAAACAGCATGGTGAAGATGGATTCGTTATGGCTCGTAATGGTGAACGTGTTCTTACTCCTAACCAAAATGCGTCTTTTGAGAAGTTTGTTGATTTGATTACTGGTATGAATATCGCACCGCAGATGCTTATGCCTGATTTCACAAGATTCGCAACTGGCAATTCAACTGACAACTCTTCTGTCATTGTTAATATTGGCGACATAAATCTTCAGGGTGTTCAAAATGCAGAACAACTTGGAGACGCTATTATTAAACGTCTTCCTGGATATATTACTCAGAAGTTTAACAATAAACAAAGATAATTTTATGGAGGGTAGTTTTATGCTACTCTCCTTTTCTATGGTGATTTTATGGAAAATACTGAACGTGCATTAGATACATTAACACAATGTATTTATAAAGCAATTGATAAAAAAATAGAAAAATTATTTTGTGATTATGAGGCGATTGTTCTTTCTAGTGAAGGAGATTATTGCACTGTTTTGATTAATAATGCCAAATATAAAGTTAAGAATGGCACTACGATTACTTTCCAAAAGAACGACAAATGCTTGGTTCATTACATTAATGGCAACCAACAGAAAAAGCTTATTATCGCAAAATTATAGAAAGGAGATTTATGGCTATACCTCAAAAACAAATTGACTCTTATGATGTGGCTGAGATTTCCGATGATACAGTTTTTATTGCCGTTGATAACGGTAAAACAATAAATACAAAGGGTGAGGATATATCAAACTATGTCATACAAAGTTTACGTTATGCTACTAGGGCTGATATAGATAAACTCTTTAAACAATAAGGAGGAAAATCATGCCTAATATTAGTGAATCCATTCTAACATTAAGTGGAATGGAGTATTATGAAGGGAAAAATAAGGATAGACTGGATTCTGGACTGGCAAAGAAAGCTGAAAAAGCGCATACACATAATAGTGAAGATATTATATCGTTAGATGCTTCAAAATTAACTGGTATGATTGATTTGGCTAGACTTCCGCAGGGAGCATTGGAGAGATTATATCCCGTTGATAATGATGAAGCAAGATTTGCACTTACAATCAACGAAGTTCAAAACGGTGATACTGTAAAAGTAAATGATACGAAAATGCTTTATATTGTCGTTGATGATACAAAATTATCGTCTGAAGAAGGTTATACGGAATACACAGCTGGACTAGCATCGTCTGTACCATGGACAGGGGTAACGGATAAACCAGATACATATACGCCATCTAAACACTCTCATACTGTATCAGAAATTACAGATTTTCCTGAGAGTATGCCAGCATCTGATGTGAGTGATTGGGCTAAAGCTGCAACTAAACCTGATTACACTAAAGATGAAGTCGGATTGCCAAATGTAGATAATACTGCTGATGCAGATAAAAGTGTTAAACATGCAACAAGTGCTGACAGTGCAGCAAATGCATCTAAGGTTAATAATCATACCGTAGAATCTGATGTTCCTGCAAATGCAGTATTTACAGATACAGATACATGGATACCTTTTGTTGGAGCTACTGCGGATAATCCAGGTACAGCAGGTTATATTCCTGCACCATCCGTTGGTGATCAAGAAAAGTTTTTCTGTGGAGATGGTACATATAAAGAAATTAAGGCAACTAACGCTCATGGATTTGTAAATCAGGATGAAGAACCTGTCAATCAATCCACGGGCGATGAATGGTTAAAAGATTATGAATAGGAGGTAATTCATCATGGCTATTTTGTCAACTCCAATATTATCTTCTGTTCAAGCATTTGATCCAACAAATATAGAAGTATTTCAATTTTATTATTCAGGTAATCAGATTGAAAAAAAAAGAGTTGTTATAACAGATAATACAACGTTTGAAACTGTATTAGATGACACGCAATTAGGTATGAAATTGTCATATGAGCTTGCTGCTAATACATTAAAACCTGGACAATATTCTATTCAAATTCAAGTATTTGACTTTGACGGTAATTCTAGTGAGTTGTCTCAGCCAGTACTCTTCTATTGTTTCTCTACTCCACAGCTCACATTTGTTGATTTCAAAAAGAGAGTTAATAAATCAAGTATAGATGTCAAAATTTCTTATTCCCAAGCCGAAAATGATTGTTTAAAAGAATACGTTTTATATTTATATGATTCAGAGAAAAGATTAGTTGGGCAGTCTAGTGTATTCTATAATCTTGATAATCCAACTTACACATTTTATGGAATTAAGAATATTACTTCGTATTATGTAAGATGTGTTGGTAAAACTGTACATGATATGGATGCTGATACTGGTTATTGGGAATTTACGGCAGCTTATATCGTGCAACCTAATAACATGGTTATCCAAGTAGTGAACAATCGTTGTGAAGGATATATTACGGTTGATTGTAATATCGTAGATATTGGATTCAACGTGGATGGAAATGATCCAATATTTAAAGATGGAGAGGTTATTCTTGATAATTCCAAGGTAACATATACATCAGGATATGATTTTTCTGATTCATTTAGTATGTTTGTTAAAGCAAGAAATGTCCCTCTGAATAAATCATTTTTTGGATATACGACATCTGATGGTGAAGTATCTTTGTCAATACAAAAAATAGCTACTGCATATTATTGTGTATTAAAAGCAACATCTGTGTTAAGTAATTATGTTAGATATGTAGAGTTGCCAGATGCTATTCTGCTAGATAAAAAAGATAATCAAGTTACTGATACAGATTCAAATGTGACTATGGTATCGTTAAATAACGATGGTACTTTTCCAGTTATATTCGAAGTAAAACGTAATGATAATTTATATAACCTGAAAGTTTATTATGAAGAAGATGGTTATGTTAAAGCATAAAGGAGGTGGACTGACATGCTTTTTCTTGGAACTACTTTTTTGGGAGCTAGGTATGTTATGGATCCATCTCCCACTAAGGCAAAAGATGTAAAAAATATTTATATAAATAATGGTACATTTGATCAGTTATTTGTTTCAAAAAATCCTGATTTAAAAGCAGAGAATAGATTTGATGACTGGGATTATGATACTATTCTTAATGCCGATTTTGATGATGGCACACTTGAAGCCGGTAACTCTGGATTCTCATTAAGGAATACAGATTATGTAGTTATTAAATGTAGGCAAGTTGGTGATCTTGAATGGAGAACTATATATACTAAGAAGATCAACGTAGAAGAAGATTTTAAAATTAATACAAAGGATTATTTCGAACCATCTAATACACAACTTGAATATATGGTTGTATCTGTATGTAATGGCATTGAAAATACTTATGTTACAAGAGAGCTTAAATCTGAATTTGACGGATTATTTATCTGCGATAAAAATGAAATCTTTGGCACGTTATATAACCTTGATACAATGGACACTACAAGAAATACACAATCATCAACTGTTGATCTCTTGAATAGTCAATATCCTACTGTAATCAGTAATGGACAATCTAATTATGATTCTGGTACTGCTTCAGGTGTATTTATCAAATTCAACCAAGATAATCATACAATTGACATACCTAGTGGATTAAAATATCATTCTGAACTTAAAAACTGGCTTGCCAACAAAAAGCCAAAGATACTTAAATTCCACGATGGTCGCATATGGTTAATAAGTGTTACAGGAGGAATTACGGATTCAGGAGATTCAATTAATGCTTTAAGAAAGATTAGCTTTGATTGGGTAGAGATTGGAAAGCCTGATTCAGAAACGTTATATAATTGTGATTTGTCTGATATTGGAAGGGAATGGTGGCATTAATGAATTATGTTATTACCGAGCTTGATAAGCAAACCATTTTACAACCTACACTAAAATATATATATAGGATTACAATAACTGATGATAATGGAAATGTATTGCAAGTAATGGATGACGTTACTCCGTCCAACTATGACATATCTTCTGATAATCAAATTAGACGGAACATACAGAGTACTATTCAAAACATTAAAAATGTTGAAGAATGGATGAATTTATACATGCGTCTAAATTTCGTATTTGATATTGGTGTGTTTAATTATTTTAAAGGTAATTATATTTGGTATCCTTGCGGCACGTATGTACTTACAGATAGTAGCACAACATATGATGCAACAAATAATTTATTGTCTACGACATTAATGGATTGGTTTGCTAAGATGGATGGAACACGCAACGGACAAGTTGGTGGTGCTCCTACCATTGTAATTCAGCAAAATGATGCCGATGGCAAAGCTACTACTATTCAAAAAGCTTTAAGAAATTTTATCACAGCTGAAAAGATTACTGATAAAATTTTAATTGAGGATATTGGTGAATTTTATGGCCAGCAATCTACTAATCCTGATAAATATGAAGAGTATCGTAAAGAAAATCCTGATTGGAATAAAATGCCATATGATCTTGAATTTTCCGCAGGAGATACACAAGCTACTATTGTGGCAGGAGTTACTGATCTATATCCAAATGTTCAAGCATATTTTGATGTTTATAATAATTTCTGCTGTAATATGGTTCCGTCTTGCGTGAATGATCCAGTTGTTTTGGATAATGATTTTTTACAAAAAGTTTTAATATCTGATAATTCAGAAAGTACTACATATTCGCTCTCTTCTATCAAAAATGTTACAGAAGTCTTTGGCAAATCATATGAGATAGATCGGGATGTAGATGATAAATGTGAAGAGTCTAATGGTGTATTTACTCTCACATTAGATAAGTATGATGAATATACTGAGTATCAAATCATATCATTTAAACCAAAAGTAACAAATACTGATAATACACAAATAAAAATCAACTCATTACCGGCTTTCCCAGTCTACAATGAATATTCTACCACTTCTATCGCTTCAGGCACTTTTATCCCTAATGAGGTTAATACTATTATGCTAAGAAAAAAAGACGAAATATGGATTTCATATTATCTTGGTCAGTACCAACCTCATGCTTTATGCGTGTTAACTGCGGATGAAAATGACAAGAAGTACACTAAAAAGTATTTTGCGGACAAATATAATTGCAAAAATATTACATTTAGGATTGAACCTGAAAGTCCATATACTATTCAAAAAATTGGAGAAGTATTTGATGTAAAGACTGGTGATGAATTTGATAATATCATATCTGAATCTGTGGCAGCACAAAATGCAGTATACTTTAATCAGCAAGCTTCATCTATGAATGAAACAATTGAAATTAGTACGAAGATGTTACCATGGTTAGATATTAACATAAAAGTTGAATATAAAAAAATAAATAGTAATGATATTAGGCAATATATTATAAAAAATATTTCGAATGATTTGAGTAGCGGAATCTCTACTATCACATTGCAAAGATTTTATCCATTATATTTTGTTTGATATATTTTAATATATGAGTGTATATATAATGGCAAGTTACAAATGAATGAAGTAGAATATTCATCATTTATATCTATCAATAGTGTCGATAGTATAGATAAAGCAAAAATCTATAAATCGAACAATCGATTATGTGGTTATATACAAATAAGTACAAACAAAACAATTGGATCAGATGGCAGAATCATACTAGGTCAAACGTTATTTGTTAAAAATGGATATAGACCTAAAAATGTATGTCTTCTTGCAGGACAAGTATATTCGAATACATACAGTAAGTATAGTCCAGCTATTTATCAGTTGGATACAGATGGTACTTTTGTTGTTACTACAGCTCTTAATGGCAGTGTTTACTGGTTTTTACATAAATCTTGATTATGATTTAGCTTAAATTACTAGGTGTTTTGTATTAATTTACCTGTAAAATAAATTCATCTCGCAATTTTGTCCTATATCCTGACCACTATAGGTATAACTTTCCAGCTTAACACCTGTAACGGAAGCAACTAGACATATATTGTGGCGGTCGTTCTCTGATAAATAATAATCTTGTAAATATTTTTTATTTGTTGATAATAAGTTATCTCTAATAAGATGGAATGTAAAATAATACTGCGGATTAAGAGAAAATGTTATATCTACATATGCTTCAATCCAATCACCAGGAATAGTAATGCCAGCCGTACCATCTTTTATGCTCATGTGTTTATAATTTAACTTGCCATTATTATATATTTATTTTTCAACTATTACTATAAAAAATAGAAAGGAAATTTTAATTTAATGACTTTCGAGTTATCAAACTATAAAAATGTTGATAGTATAATTATACCTATTATAGATGAATTTTATAGGCTTCGTGATTCCGGTAAGAATGATGAAGCCTATAATTATATCAAACAATATGAATCCGATTTAAAACCATATTCTATTGATTGCGGATCATTTAATAAAATTGAGCTTGGTATTTGGGAATTAGCAAAAGAAATTTTTTATAACCAAAAGATTGTTTTCACAGATATCAATACCACCGAGCCTGATCCAGATGAACAGCGAATGAATGTCAATAGTGAATGGTTGAAAGAATATGAATAGGAGGTGTGGAATTTGTCAAGCTTAAACAATTACAAACCGCATCTCAGAAATGATATATCCTTGGATGATAAAAAAATATACAATCAACATTCTAATTTAATGAAAACAAAACAATATAAAGATGCAGTCACTCTTCTATCACAAAATAATCAGATAGATAGTGTGACTGCATCTTTATTAAATTCATGGGAACAAAAAATTTTTGAATTAAATGAAATTGGATCGTATTTTTATGATCCATATTTATATAGCCAAGAAGAACCATTCGAAACAGAAATGATCGGTAAGACTATTTGGCAGCAAGAATATTAAGAAAGGAATTATTATAATGAGTATTTTAACTGGATTTAAAAAAGTTAAAAATTACATATTAACAAGTTCTGGATATCAACTTTTATCACGTTGGACGAGTTCACAAACTGTTGAATTCGATGATGGGAAAACGGCTCAGACAAAGCTCGGAGAAATTAACGGAATTGCGAAGACTTATGTTGATATGAAAAAAGCAACAGATAATTCAATGGCGGTATCCGCAAAGGCGGTAATGGAGGGATTAGAAAACTCTTCAGCATTAATATCGATGACTCAGGAGGAGTATGATGCATTAAGCGATGAAGAAAAAACAGACAATAACATGAGAGCTATTCTTGATGCAAATCCTGATGTTGTTGATGCAAAAAATGTCAATTTTGACAATACAAATACTAATTTAACAGCTACAAACACTCAATCCGCTATCACTGAGTTAAATGGCAAGTTAAACCAAGATGCCGATTTGACTTTAGTAAATTGTGTATCGTGGAGTTCCGATAATAGCATTTCCAAAATTGGTAACAGGGTATTTGTCACAATAGGCGTACAAATTACATCTGAGCAGTCTAGCGGATCATTAATCATTACCAATATTGCAAAGACATATTACCCTAAAAATGCGTATGTTAGAGCAAATGCAACAGGTGGTACAAGCGGCAACAATCATAATATTTATATTAATAAATCTAATGGTACGATAATATTAAACCCATCAACGGAACGGTATTATTCTGCCAGTTTCTCATATTTGTCAGATTGAGATTTATTTGAAGAAGCAGCCCAATACCTTGGATTAATTAATTATTTATATGCCACAACAAAATTTAATATAAATGTTGCATCATTGCTAACATTTGCAATTTGATATGCATAAAACTTGCTATTACTTGCAAATCTTACACTAACTGCCCAATCACAATTTGCAAACACCCCAAATACATTTGCATTGTTTGGCAATCCAAAGTCAGACAAGGAGCCTAAAAAGGACTGTTTATTCGCCACTAATAGAGTAACAGATGTTGATATTGATGCAAATTTCAAACCATTTAAATTGCCATTATCACAAGGCTATTTTCCAAAAAATCAATTTAATATTTTCATTTTAACAATATAGTGACATTTTTCAAAAAATATTTTTGAAAAATGCTTCCAAGATAAGCATCCGTTTTGATTCGCCGCATCAGAGCGGTTCTTTGTATGGAATTTTATCACATTTTATTTATAATGATCTGAATATGACGAAGATTGCATCTCGTCCGATCAAAGGGAGACCTTGGGAATATTGTTTTTTTGTTGATTTTGAAGGAAACCTTGAAGACCCTGCTGTGAAAAATGCAATTCGCGGACTTCGTGAAGAGGCAACAAACTTAAAAATACTCGGCAATTATTGAGACGGCAGATGCCGTAATCCAGTAGTTTCTGGGAGAAAAGACAGGATGTTTAACATAAAACGGTAAAGCAGGAAAAAACGGAAGGAGAGAGAACAATGCGTACAAATGAACTGATGCTGTATAAAAATATGGAGCATGGCAGAATATTAAAAAACATGACGTTTCTCATGGAAAATTGTGGAAATGATTACTATAACAGGGAAGATTTGAGAAGTCTTCTTTTTGAATGTATGAATGAGATATTAGAGATTTCTGCCAGTCATGGATTCGAGGGGAATCTTTGGCATACATATCTGACGTTTCTTCTTGTAAATGATGAAAATGCTTACAGCACGTCATGTGAGATTGTAGGAGAGATTGACGGAAGCATTAACAGGATTGCCCTTCATGACTTTCAGATATTTAAAGAATTGTTTGATTATGATTTTCAGGAGATGGAGCGTGAATTTTCGGCAGAATGTATGCAGATTCTTTTTGAATATAAAAATACGAGCAATGCGGGGAAGGTTTTTAACCGGCGTATTCGGGATCGTATCTGTAATCTGGCAGAAGGACTTGCAGATTCGTCGGACGCAATAGACTTCAAGAGGAAGATGACACAGTTTTACAAAGAATTCGGAGTCGGTAAATTCGGCCTTCATAAAGCGTTTCGTATCGATCATCCGGAAGGAAAGACGATGTCGGTAGAACCGATCACAAATATTGCGCATGTACATCTTGATGATCTTGTAGGTTATGAGATTGCGAAGAAGAAGCTGATCGATAACACTGAGGCTTTTGTGAAAGGGAAAAAAGCAAATAACTGTCTCTTATTCGGCGATGCCGGAACAGGAAAATCTACGTCGATCAAAGCTGTTTTAAATCAGTATTACGATCAGGGGCTTCGGATGATCGAAGTATACAAGCATCAGTTTCAAGATTTAAATGATGT
>OHRL01001270.1_pt1 | contig 14377 bp, 9 predicted proteins | sample 1578331 | NCBI WGS metagenome assembly OHRL01 (sample SAMEA3879608, study PRJEB24766) | human gut metagenome | biome: human-associated habitat; feature: feces | place: USA | collected 1985/1987
GGAAACGGCTTGTGAAAATAGGTAGCCGCCGACTTGAATATGCCGCTCTGAGAGTCCTCAGGGCGGTTTTCTTTTACCCAGAAAAAAGGTGGGTAGTGCGCCATGCGGTGCGCGGTGCGACAGACCTCGTCTGCTATTATATCGAAAAAGGCTGATCCCATGCTGCGGCTGGATAGAGCGAAGGAATTTACAGAAAATTCATTCAATAACCGGCTAAAATTCACGGTCGGGTTTGACGGGATGCCGCTTTTGGTGTATCATATATCTGTATGTGAATATTCGTTTTGAGGCTGAAAAAAGCCCGGACGTTTGCTATTTTAAAGAATCATGAGGTGTGACCAATGTCCTTAGCTGAAAAACTCTTTGGCAGCTTCTCTGACCGGGAGCTGAAAAAGATCAACCCCCTCACCAAACAGGTGCTGGCACTGGAAGGCAAGTATCAGGCCATGTCCGACGCCGAGCTGCAGGCCCAGACCCCCGCGCTGAAGCAGCAGCTGGCCGACGGCAAAACGCTGGACAATATCCTGCCCGACGCCTTCGCCGTCTGCCGCGAGGCCGCATGGCGCGTGCTGGGCATGAAGCACTTCCCGGTGCAGGTCACCGGCGGCATCGCCCTCCATCGGGGTGACATCGCCGAGATGCAGACCGGTGAAGGCAAGACCCTTGTGGCGACCCTGCCCGCCTACCTGAATGCGCTGACCGGCGAGGGCGTCCACATCGTTACCGTCAATGACTACCTCGCCAAGCGCGACAGCGAGTGGATGGGCAAGCTTTACCGCTGGCTGGGTCTGTCGGTCGGCCTGATCGTACAGGGCATGGATGGCGACGCCCGCCGTGGGGCTTACAACGCCGACATTACCTACGGAACCAACAATGAGTTCGGCTTCGACTACCTGCGCGACAATATGGTGACCTACAAGGACAACATGGTGCAGCGTGGCCATGTCTACGCCATCGTCGATGAGGTGGACTCCATCCTTATCGATGAGGCCCGCACCCCCCTGATCATCTCCGGCCGCGGTGAGGATTCCTCCAGCCTGTACACGCAGGTGGACCGCTTCGTCCGCACCCTGCGAAAGAGCGTCGTGGTCGAGCTGGAAGACAAGCTGGAGGCCGACGAGCAGGCCGACGGCGATTACGTCGTGGACGAGAAGCACAAGACCTGCACCCTGACCGCCAAGGGCATCAAGAAGGCGGAGGAATATTTCAAGGTCGAGAACCTCGCCGCTGCTGAGAATATGACCCTCGCCCACCACATCGATCAGGCCATCAAGGCCTACGGCGTGATGCAGCGGGACATTGACTACGTCGTGAAGGACGGCGAAGTCATCATCGTCGATGAGTTCACGGGCCGCCTGATGATCGGCCGCCGGTACAACGAGGGCCTGCATCAGGCCATCGAGGCCAAGGAGGGCGTGAAGATCGCCGCCGAGAGCAAGACGCTGGCCACCATCACTTTCCAGAACTACTTCCGTATGTACAAGAAGCTGGCCGGTATGACCGGCACAGCCAAGACGGAGGCCACCGAGTTCACCGAAATTTATGGTCTGAACATCGTCACCGTCCCCACCAACCGTCCCAACGTCCGCAAGGACTACCCGGACGCCATCTACAAGACCATCAACGGCAAGTACAACGCGGTCATCCAGCAGGTCATGGAGTGCCATAAGAATGGTCAGCCTGTTCTGGTGGGTACGGTCAGCGTCGAGAAGAGCGAGACTCTCGCCAAGATGCTGCAGAAGTATACCCGCGATTTCAATGTGCTGAACGCCAAGAACCACGAGCGAGAGGCTGAGATCGTCGCACAGGCCGGCAAGAAGGGCGCAATCACCATCGCCACCAATATGGCAGGCCGTGGTACGGATATTATGCTGGGCGGCAACGCCGAGTATATGGCAAAGGCCCAGATGCGGAAAGAGCACTTCTGCGAGAAGCTGCTGAACCCCGAAAAGCCCGAAGAGGCCCTGCCCGCCGCTGTGGAACAGCTGCTCATCGAGGCCGACGGCCACGGCGAGACCAGCGACGCCAACATTCTGGCAGTCCGCAAGCGTTTCGATGAGCTGTATGCCCAGTACAAGCCCCTGACTGAGGCGGAGGCCGAGGAGGTGCGTGCCGCAGGCGGTCTGTTCATCATTGGTACCGAGCGCCACGAGAGCCGCCGTATCGACAACCAGCTGCGCGGTCGTGCAGGCCGTCAGGGCGACCCCGGTGCATCTCGCTTCTACCTGAGCCTCGAGGACGATCTGATGCGCCTGTTCGGCGGCGACCGCGTGCAGAGCCTGATGGGCACGCTGGGCATCGACGAGGACACCCCCATCGAGAACCGGATGATCACCAGCACCATCGAGACGGCCCAGAAGAAACTCGAGGGCCGCAACTTCGAGATCCGCAAGAACGTCCTGAAGTACGACGACGTCATGAACCAGCAGCGTGAGATCATCTACGGCCAGCGTCACAAGGTGCTGAACGGCGAGGACATCAGCGCCGAGATGCACAATATGCTGAAGGAGAACATCGAGTCCAGCTGCAAGCAGTTCCTCGCAGGCGACGTGAAGGATGAGTGGGACTTCGGCGCACTCCGCCGCCACTATCTGGGCTGGCTGACCACCGACGAGGACTTCCACTACACCGTGGCCGATTACGACAACATCTCGCAGGAGAGCATCGCCGATATGCTGTATCAGCGCGGCATGGACATCCTGAACGACAAGGAGCAGCGCTACGGCGCACCTCTGATGCGGGAGCTGGAGCGTATCTGCCTGCTGAAGTGTGTAGACCGCCAGTGGATGGACCATATTGATAATATGGACCAGCTGCGTCAGGGCATCGCCCTGCGCGGCTACGGCCAGAAGGACCCCGTCGTCGAGTACCGCATCGAGGGCTTCGATATGTTCGACCAGATGGTCGATTCCATCCGGGAGTCCAGCATCAAGATGCTGCTGACCATCGAGGTGCGCGAGGCGGGCGCAGCCCCCAAGCGCGAGCAGGTGGCAAAGCCCACCGGCGAGGGCTATGTGCCCGGCAACGGTGCCCCCGGCGCCAAGGGCGCGCCCAAGGGCCAGCCTGTCCGGGTCATCAAGATCGGCCGCAATGACCCCTGCCCCTGTGGCAGCGGCCTGAAGTGGAAAAAGTGCACCTGCGCCAAGTACCACCCCGAAGGAAGCCACACGGAGGGCTGAAGAAGACCATAGCAAGAAAGCTCTCCCTCGGGAGAGCTTTTTCTGAATCAAAAACAAAGGAGCGGATGAGTATGAATATCACACCGGAAGAGCTTCTGAAGGAGTCCCGCACGCTGGAACCGCAGCTGCAGCAGTGGCGGCGGACGCTCCATCGTCACCCGGAGGTGGGCTTCGACCTGACCCAGACGAAGGCGCTGGTCAAGACGGCACTGACGGAGATGGGCTATGAGCCGAAGGACTGCGGCAGGGCCGGCGTCCTCGCGCTGGCGGGCGGAAAGAAGCCCGGCAGGACCATCCTGCTGCGTGCCGACATGGACGCGCTGCCCATCCCCGAGGAGTCGGGCGAGGAGTTCCGCTCGGAAGTGCCCGGCAAGATGCACGGCTGCGGCCACGATATGCACACGGCCATGCTGCTGGGTGCGGCAAAGCTGCTCAAGGCCCACGAGGACGAGCTGGAAGGCACGGTCAAGCTGGAATTCCAGCCCGCCGAGGAGATCTTCCAAGGCTCGCCGGATATGCTGGCCAACGGCCTGCTGGAGGACCCCCATGTGGACGCAGCGGTCATGTTCCACGTGCTGGCCGGGATGCCGCTGCCGACGGGCACGGTGCTGGTGCCGGGCGGCGGCATCACCATGGCCAGCTGTGAGCAGTACCACATCGTGGTCAGGGGCAAGGGCGGCCACGGCTCGACGCCGGAAAACTGCATCGACCCCATTACAGCTGCGGCCCACATCCACATCGCTTTGCAGGAGATCAACAGCCGCGAGCTGAAGCCCGGCGACGTCGGGGTGCTGACCACCGGCCGCTTCGAGGCGGGCGCAGCCTCCAATGTCATCCCGGACGTGGCCCAGATGTGGGGCACCATCCGCACCACCGACCCGGAAAACAAGGTGGGCGAGCAGATCCGCACCCGGATGACCGAGATCGCGCAGGGCGTGGCAGCGGCATTCCGCTGCACGGCGGAGGTGTCCTTCGCCGACTTCTGCCCCTGCATGGTGGTGGACAAGGCCCTCGCCGGAAACGCGATGGCCTATATGACCGAGCTGTTGGGCCGGGGCGCAATGGATATGACCGCCCTCACCGGCGGCAAGCCCGGCGGCGGCAGCGAGGACTTTGCCTTTGTGAGCCACGAGGTGCCTACGGTGAGTATGTTCATCACCGCAGGCAGCCCGGAACAGGGGTACTGCTACGGCCAGCATCACCCCAAGGTGAAGTTCGATGACAGCATCCTCTACGAAGGCTCTGCGGCCTTTTGCTGGTTCGCTCTGCGCTGGCTGAAGGATAAGTCCTGATACGAAAAGAAAGCCCTCTCAGCGGCGCTGAGAGGGCTTTCTCTGTTTCAATCGTTCTTTACGGCGATGAGCACGCGGATCTTTTTGCCCGCTGCGCAGCCGAGATCATCGTAGTGTATGATTCCTTTCCTGTGCTGCGTTGGTATCAGTATAGCAGATTTTTTCTGCTTTGGGGACAGCTTATCACATACTTCTTGGGATTTGGGGGATAAAATCCTAAGGAATTCTTAAGAATAAGGCGGGTTCCCCTCTTGCGGAGCGGAGCAGGAACGTGTATTCTTATAAAAGAATGATCAGGAAGTGAGGGTATCCCTATGCATAAAAAAGTTTTGGTCTGTCTGCCCCTGAACGACGCCCACCGCGCCGCGCTGGAGGCCTCCGTGCCGGAGTTTGAATTCCGCTTCAACGCGCTGGATGACGTCCACGCCGAAGACGTGCTCTGGGCCGATGTGGTGCTGGGCAACGCCCCGGTGTCGATGATCTCTCAGAACAAGCACATCGAGTGGTTCCAGTCCAACTCCGCCGGCCCGGACCCCTACCTGAAGCCCGGCGTCCTGCCCGAGGACTGCGTAGTGACCAACGCCACCGGCGCGTATGGTCTGGCCATCAGTGAGTGGATGCTGGCCATGTGGCTTGGCATCCAGAAGGATATGTTCCTCTACCGCGACCGCCAGAACCAGCGCAGGTGGGCCCCCATCGACCGCCCTGTGAGGGGCATCACCGGGGCGCGGGTGCTCTGCGTCGGCATGGGCGACATCGGCTCCAACTTCGCCCGCCGCGCCCATATGCTGGGCGCTGAGGTGGTGGGTGTCCGCCGCACCGTCCACCCCGACACCCCCTGCCCGGACTATTGCCTGCGGGTGGTGGCCCAGAGCCAGCTGGATGAGGAGCTGCCCGAAGCCGACCTTATTGCCCTGAGCCTGCCCGGCACCGAGGAGACCTACCATATGTTCGACGCTGGGCGCTTTGCCCGCTGCAAGGATGGGGCCATCCTCCTCAACGTGGGCCGCGGCACCACCGTGGACAGCGACGCCCTTGTGGACGCCCTGCGCAGCGGCAAGATCTTCGGCGCGGGCCTCGACGTCACCGACCCCGAGCCGTTGCCTGAGACAAGCCCGCTGTGGGATGCGCCCAACATGCTCACCACCCGCTGTGGGGCGAGCCGGGGGCCATCATCACCCCCCACAACTCCGGCAAGTTCAGCCTGCCCAAGACGCTGGACAACATCGTGGACATCTTCATCCACAACCTCAAGCGCTACGCCGAGGGGCTGCCGCTGGACAATCAGGTCAGCCGCACCACCCGATATGCCGCCGACCAGAACGGCGGCCACCGCCTGCTGAGCACCCTGTAAAACGCTGTAACGATGAAAAAGCCATCTGCGCCGAGACGCAGATGGCTTTTTTGTTACTTCACAGAGATGACTGGCGGCGGGAAGCTGTCCAGCGCCGTCCAGTCGGGCTTGTAGATGCGGAGGAAGAGGTGGAACTTCTCGTCCGAGACGGGGAGCCAGTTGGTGGTATCCTCCGGCGCATCCTTGGAGAGGGTGACGTCGATGGAACCGTCCGGGTTCCGGTGGAGGCCGGAGCGGTCGTTCACGCAGTAGCGGCTGATGGGGTTATCGATGAGGAAGTTGTCCTCGCCGTAGGCCGTCACCGACCAGAATCCGGTGCCCACCGTGGGCGGCAGGGCGTCGAAGTGGAGGGTATAGGTCTTTTTGCCGGTGAGGTCGGCCCCGGTGCTGTCGGTGGAGGTGCGCGGGTAGATGGCGACGTCGGTGGTGTTGGCCCCAAGGCCCATCAGGGCCACCATGGTGCGGTAGTCGTAGGCCGTGCCGAAATCGCCGATGGGGTCGCCGTAGTAGGTCCACTGGCCCATCTGCCGGGCATAGCGTGCGGCCTGCGCCCGGAGGCTGCTCTTGAGCTGAAGGAGCATCCGCTTCCAGCGCAGCCCGCCGAGGGGGCCGAGGACGGAGGCGTCGAACCGCTCGCCCGGGCCGACGGAGAGGGCCGCGAGGCTGCGGAGAAGGGGCGCGTCCGCCTCGGCGGGCGGGTCGGTCTCCATCAGCCGGTTGGCGGTGTCGAAAAACTCCTGCGGCGTCATGGCGAGGACTTTTTCCACCGGGACGAAATCGTTTTCCGGGGAATAACTGCCCTCCGGCGCGGCGTCCGGCCCGGCGGGGTAGGCCGAGAGGGGCATCAGCTGCATCCGGCTCTGGAGCGCCGCCACGTTCGGCAGGTCGTCCGGCCCCGAGAGCATGATGCGGGCGATGGTCCAGACCGTCCGGGTGGGGACGTCGATGCGCCGGACGCCCTCGGGCAGGGTGCCCTCCCAGCCGGAATAGGCGATGGCGTAGGCCCCGGGCGCTTCCAGCACGGCGGCGGTGTTCGTCCATGCGTCCAGCACCTGCACGTTAAAGAAGCGGTCGGTCTCCGGCACGACGTAAATTTGCGGCTCGGCGCTGACGTCCAGCCATGCCTGCGTGTAGATGGTGTCCACATTGGGGCTGACGACGGTGCGGCTGGAAGCGTCCAGCAGCTTCCGGGCGTGGATGAACTGGTTGACGGGGGCGCGGTTGGCGGAGGGGGTCTTCGCGTTGGTGGAGACGGTCTTGGTGGCGTCCACGAGCACCAGCGGGAAGGCGTAGAGGTACGCTTCTTCCAGCAGGGTCTGGATCTCAGAAGCCGCATCGGCTTTCTGGGCCGGCAGAAGGGTGACGCCGCAGGCGGCGGCAGCGGCGGAAGAGAGCCTGAGAAAATCGCGTCGGGTCATTTTCATGGCAGGAGCCTCCTTTTTGCAGATTCAGCGGGCCAGAACGATGGAAAGGGTGACTTCCTTGGCGTCGGAGGAGAGGTCGAAGCTGCCGCCGTCCTGTGCGGGGACGCAGACGGTGTAGACCTTCTTCGCGCTGAAGCGGGCCGGGGCGTCGTCAAAGCGCCAGCCGGACACCTCGTGGTAGAGGCTGTCGGTGCCGAGGGCAAAGAGCTTATAGTCGGCGGGGTTCCCGGTCAGGCCGTTGATGCGGAAGGCAACGGTGGTCTGGGGATGGAGGTTGTCGAGGGTGACGGTGTGCAGCCAGCTTGCGGGGGTGCCTGTGCCGCCTGCGGCGTGGAAGGCGTCGGCAGAAAGCACCCGGCGGGAGGTCTTGTCCAAATCGACCTTCCGGTAGGGCATCTCGGGCAGGAAGACGAAGCGGTCCTGCAGGCGGAGCAGCTCCTTGTAGCCGGTGGGGCAGTAGAGCTTGTTGCCGTCCCGGCCTGCATACATACCGATGGCCATGTTGTTGTAGCCGTAGAGGGAGGCAACGTCCACCGTGAGGACGGTCTTGCCGGTGTCGAAGTCCAGCACGATGTACTGCCACATACCGCTGTCCACATCCTGCACGAAGCCGTAGATGTAGCCGGTGGCGGTGGAGAGCTTCATCATGGAGGTGTCGCTGAGGTCGTCGCGGCACCAGATGCTCTTCATGGCCCAGCCGTCGGCGGTGCGGGCGGTGTCCACCCGCTCGACACCGGGCATGATCATGCAGTTGCCCTTGAGCAGCCAGTTCCGGTCATAGATGTTCTCGTAGCTCTGGATGGAGGAATCGCTGTCGGGCTTTGCGAGGTTGGGGCTGCCTGCGCCGAACCAGTTGCAGACGATAGTGCTGACTCTGCCGTCGCCGTGGTCGTAGACGATGGCCGAGTTTTCGACGGAGACCGGCATATTGTCGGGCAGCTCGTCGATGACGGGATGGCTGGCCACGACCTCGCCGGTGCGGATGTCCACGGCCATGAGGCTGACGACCTCGAGGTTGTCGGTAAAGAAGACCAGCTCCCTGCTCAGAGAGGGCGAGCAGCCGCCGCCCCACGCCAGACCGCCGCCGGTAGTGGCTGCGCCCTCGCGGCTGTCCTTTGCGCCCACGCTGTCGTAGGGGGTGCGCCAGACGACCTCTACGCCGCCGTTTGCCCGCAGCAGGTAGCAGGCGAGGTTCGTGAGGATGACTGCGCCCTCCCGGCAGGAGGCGATGCCGTTTTCGGCACCCTCGCCGGGGGCGGGGGCGTAGACGTGCACCTCGCGGCTGAGGTCGGCGGTGCCGCCTGCAAGGATGGTGTCGATGGCTGCGCGGGAGATATAGCCCATCGCACCCTGCTGGCCACGGCTGGGGTAGATGCGGAAGCCGCCGGTGACGAACCAGAGGTTGCCGTCGTAGTCAAAGACGATGGAGAGAAGATTCTGCTCAAGACTGCGGCCCAGCACCCGCTCGGCAGCCTCCTTGATGTTGATGTCCAGCACCTTCTGGAAAACGGGCAGCGGCGTGCCGCTCTCGTCCGTGGCCCGCAGCATCAGGACGTGGTTGTGGCTGGTGGGGCAGACGATGAGGTTGCGCCCGTCCACGAAGGAATAGGAGCTTTGGATGAGATAGCCGCCGCCGTCATGCTTTGCGGGGGAGAAAAAGCCGATGGTTCGTACCTCCTCTGCGTCGAGGTCGCGGATGGCCAGACCGCCGAGGAAGGGGCTGATGGGGTTGTCGAAGTTGTCGAAGAAGATGGCGGGGGAGGCATTGGGGTTCGTCTTTTCCATCGCCACATGGACCTCGGGGCAGATGCCTACGGGGAGAACAGCGTCGGTGGAGTCGGTGTTGTAGCAGTCGTGGTGGATGTTCGACTCGCTGCTGCCCATAAAGGGGTTCGCATCCACGCCCTTTGCCGTCAGGGGCTTCAAAGGCAGGGCGGTGTCTTGGCTGTGGAAAAGGCCGGCCAACAGGCTGTCGGACTTGGCCGCGCTGGCGGTGGGGGCCAGCGGACAGGACAGCAGAGCGAGAGCGGAAGTGCTGAGGAAGCTGCGTCGGGTGATTTTCATGGTGGAGTCCTCCTTTTTTATTCGGTCATGAAGTGCTTGGCGGGTATCATAAAGGCTCTCCCTCTGGGAGAACTGTCACCGAAGGTGACTGAGAGGGCAAGGATGCGGAGGGAGAGGCTTTAACGCGGGGTCAAAGATTCAGCAGGATATTCACTCGGAACAGGCCGTTTTCGGTCTCGACGGTCATGGAGCCGCCGTATTTGGCTGCGGTGGTCTGGATGGAGACGAGGCCGATGCCCATGCCGTCGTGCTTGGTGGAGTGGAGCGCGCCTTTCTGGCGCTTGAGTACGCCGTCGTACCGGTTTTCGACCAGCAGGCCCAGCATGGCGGGGCTGAGCATCCGGGCCATCACCTTCACCTGCCGCTGCTCGGACGGGAGCTTCTGGCTGGCATGGAATGCATTTTCCAGCAGGTTGCCCAGCATCATGCAGAGGTCGGCTTCCGGGACGGGCAGCTGGCGGGGCAGCTCCAGCCGCCATTCCACCGGCACGCCGAGCTGGCGGGCCTCATGGTCGTAGTGCCCGGCCAGCGCGTCCACGGCGGGGTTGGCGCAGAGGGTGGGGCGCTCCTCACTCAGCTCGGATTCGTACTGGCAGAGGTAGTTTTTCAGCTCCTCCAGCTGGCCGGCCTCGGTCAGGCCGGCGATGACGTGAAGGTGCTGGCGGAAATCGTGGCGCAGGTGCCGCGTCTGCTCCATATAGGCCCGAAGCTCGGTGTAGCGGCGGGACTCCACAGCCAGAAGCTGGTTTTCCCGATCCAGCTGGGCGCTGCGGGTGTACTCCCGGGCCACCTGATACATCTCATACAGCAGCAGGAAGATGCCCAGCAGCGAGATAGAGACGGCCAGCACGGAGATGATCATCAGCCGGTTGATGAGGATGACGCCCGGGTCCAGCGGCATACAGAACATGAGGAAGGCCGCGTAGATGGCGGGCAGCGGCCATGCCGACTGCCAGAAGGCTTCGCCCCGGTACTCCCGCAGCAGCCAGCGGCTCCATTGGACTGCGGTGAACCAGAAGAGGATGCAGAGCACCGCCGACAGCCCCAGCTTGAGCAGGGCAGTGGAGACAAGGCAGACCGGCGCGTCGTTGTCCACCTCGGCCCGGGCATTGAGCACGATGGAGAGCAGATTGCAGACGGCGATCATGACGGCAGAGAGGGAGAAGAGAAAGGCCGTCTGCCCGGTCGAGACCGCCGACTCCACCCGCCAGAGCAGCAGCCAGAATGCCGTCAGGAAGATGGGCAGGAGCATCATATTGCTGTTCAGCTCAAGGACAGTGCAGAGAGCCGCCGCCGCAAGGTCGATGACGGTGACGAGGAAGGCGGTCAGCAGGGCAGTGCGGCGGGGCGCTTTCAGATGCTCCCACAGCGGGGCGAGGCAGAGGAACGCCCCCGGGTAGAGGATGGAGAGGTCCAGAAAATAGCGTCCGAATAAAGTGATGTCCAAGGCAGGGCCTCCTTTCGTCGTCAAAGCTCCCGCCGCATATGGCGGAACTGGTATTGTGTGAACTGGGCGAACAGGGTGTTTTTATCCTTCAGGCGCACCGGCAGGTGGGTGCCGTCCAGCATCTCGAAAGCGTCGCCGTCCAGCCGCAGCACCTTGTCCATGTTCAGGATGACGCCCCGGTTGCAGACGAGGAAATTTTCCTGCGCCCGCAGCAGCTGCTCCACCTGTGCGAAGGTGGAGACGGCCCGGCACTCGCCGTCATCGGTGACGACCCGGACATAGTGGTTCTGGGACATGGCGTACTGGATCTTCCGCAGTGGCAGCTGCACGGTCTGCCGTGCGATGCGGACGTCCAGCTCCGGCTCGGCCCGGAAGAGCACCCGCCGCAGCTCATCGGCCAGCTGAAAGAGCTTCTCTTCCCGGTAGGGCTTGAGCAGATAATCGAAGGGGTGGACGGGAAATGCATCCCACACATACTCCGGCGATGAGGTCACGAAGACCAGCGGCAGGTCCGGGTCGGTGCGGCGCAGGGTGCGGGCTGTGTCGATGCCGTTGGTGCCCTCCATGCAGATGTCCAGAAAAACGGCCTGATAGGCCCGGGAGGGGAACGCCTGCAAAAAGGCGTCGCCGCTCTCGAAGTGGTCACAGACCAGAATGTATCCATTGCCGAACGCCAGCCGGAGCAGACCTTCCAGCCGCTGGGCGTCGGGCAGGCGGTCTTCTACGACCGCGAATCGAAGCTCCATCCTCTCATATGCCTCCTTACGCTCCTATTATAACACACCCGCGCAGCCTTGAGGACAGTCATTCACGCAGGAAATGACCCCTTTCACGCAGGTTTGGCAGCAAAAAAGAGAGACCGGGCGGGCCGGTCTCTCTTTGGAAGAGGATATGGGATTCAGTGCCTGCTCATGGCGCAGACCATCCGGATGAACTCCCGCACCTGCGGCAGCTCACTTTCGCGCTTGCGGTAGAGCAGATAAGTAGAGCGGGTGAGAGGAGTGCCGTCGGCGAAGAAGAGCGGCTCCGAGATGCCGTCGAAGTAGTTCAGACAGATGGACGGCACGATGCTCCAGCCAAGACCGGCGTTGACCATGGCCACGCAGGTGGACAGCCCATCCACATTCAGCTGGGCGTCCGGCTCCATCTTGTGCTCCATCAGCCAGCGGGCTTTCATGCTCATGTGCTCCGGGTCAGAGTCCCGGCCGATGTACCGCAGCTCGCGCAGGGGCACGCTGGCATTCTCCCGGCTGCGGATGAGGCAGACCGGCTCCCGCTCTAACAGGATCTTGCCCTCGTCCCAGCCGTATTCACCCCGCACGATGGCGAGGTGGACGCTGCTGTCCTGCAGCGTCCGGAGACAGTCACAGCTGTGGTTGGTGGAGACTCTGAGGGTGACGTCCGGGCACTGCGCCGTGTAGGCCGCCAGAACCTGCGGCAGACGGTATTTGGAGTAGTCGATGGAGACCTCGATGCGCAGGGTGCCACAGATGGTGTCCTTGCGCATCTGCAGCTGCTCCCGCAGGGTGTTGAGCTCCCGGGCGGTGCGCTGGATGACCTCCCGTGCGGCCTCCCCGGCGGGGGTCAGGGTGACGCCCTGTTTGCTGCGCAGGAAAAGCGCTGCCCCTAGATCTGCCTCCATGTTCTGGAGCCGCTTGCTCAGGGTGGGCTGGGAGAGGTAGAGCTTTTCTGCGGTGCGGGTCAGGTTGCCGGTGTCGGCCAGCGTCAGGAAGATCAGCAGGTCTTTTTCGTCCATGGGATGTCTCGTCCTTTTCGTGGTATTTCTTTCAGTATACCGTTTTGCGGACGGAAGCGCAAGGCGGCAGAGCGGCGATCATCTATTGGCGGCGTGGTAGATGGCGATGATGTCGTCGAGGCCCAGCTTTTTGGCCGAGCCGAGGGCAGTGCCGGAGGCCTCGAGGCAGCGGCGGGCCATCTCGTTGATCTGTGCGTCGGTGGGGGCGATGCCCAGCTCGTGGAAGGAGGCGGGCATCCCGATGCTGTGGTAAAAGTCTACCATCGCGTCAATGCCCAGCAGGGCCACCTCTTCGTCGGTGCCGTCTGCCGTCACCCCCATGACATTCCGGGCAAAGCGGACGAAGCGGGGCAGGCAGTCCTTATAAACATACCGTGCCCAGCTGGGCCAGAGGGCGGCGAGGCCCGCGCCGTGGGTCACGTCGAACATACCGCCCATCTCGTGCTCCATTTTGTGGGACATGAAATCGCCGCTGGCGATGCCGCAGCCGGTGAGGCCGTTGTGAGAGAGGCTGCCCGCCCACATCACCTCGGCCCGGGCCTCATCGTTGGCGGGGTCGGTGTGGAGGATGCGGGCGTTCTTCATCACCGTGCGTAGCAGGCCCTCGGCCAGCGCGTCGGTCAGCTCCATGTTGCCGCCGTTGGTGAAGTAGCGCTCCATCGTGTGCATCATGATGTCGGCGCAGCCGGATTCAGTCTGGTAGTCGGGCAGGGTCTTGGTCAGCTCGGGGTCCATGATGGCGAACTTGGGGCGGCTGAGGTCGTCGTTGTAGGCCCGTTTCTGGTGGGTATCCTCGCGGGTGATGACACTGCTGTTGGAGGTCTCGCTGCCCGCTGCCGCGATGGTGAGGATGCTGGCCACAGGCAGGCACTTCTGGGCCTTGCGGGTGTGCTCATACAGCTCCCAGACATCTTTGTCCGGCTCAGCGAGGCCGTAGGCGATGGCCTTGGCGGTGTCGATGACGCTGCCGCCGCCCACTGCCAGAAGAAAGTCGATGCCATTCTCCCGGCCGATGCGGATGCCTTCGTAGACCTTGTCGAGATGAGGATTCGGCACGACACCGCCCAGCGTCCAGCTGGACAGGCCGGCCTCCGCCAGCGACTTCTCGGCCCGGTCGAGCACGCCGGAACGGATGGCGCTCTTGCCGCCGTAGACCACGAGGACACGGGTGCCGCCGTATTCGCGCACCAGCGCGCCCACGCGCTGTTCGGTGCCCTTGCCGAAGATGACCCGGGTGGGGGAGTAGAATTCGAAATTGCTTGCCATTGGCAGACGACCTCCTTTTTGGTTGGAACAAAATAAAACCTGCACTCTCCCGGCGGGAGGATGCAGGCTTCATTGGAAAACATCAGACAAAAAACCTGCCGACACGAGGCGGTTGCAAGCCCTCTGTCGGCAGGATGCTTACTTCTTCGGAGTCATAGCCTCTTGACCTCGATTTCCTCATTTTTCGGTCTGTACCGGACGTTTCATGGAAGCTTCTCCTTTGAAACGATGAAGAACGATCAGCAGGGGAATGAATTTCTTAGTACATTGGAATGACCCTTTTCTTAACTGTTGGAGTGCGGGATACGAATCACAGAGATGAATTTCATATTACCACATTCTTTCGAGTTAGATTTGCGAAGGGAGCGTCATTACTAGTACATTGGAGTTTCTCCTTTGGAGTTATTCAAATACGATGCTCCGTACAAAAGCTTTCTTCATTTCGAATCACCTTCGGCGGATCTATTTGAACGCGAGGGATCTATTTCACAGACTGTACTGTTATCCGCTTTATTGAATGCTCAAGACCGGCTCTTGTTGTTGTGTTTTTATACGGGGGAAACATCCCGTTTGTGGTGAGCCTCTGTTTTGCTTC
>OHRL01001279.1_pt1 | contig 14261 bp, 13 predicted proteins | sample 1578331 | NCBI WGS metagenome assembly OHRL01 (sample SAMEA3879608, study PRJEB24766) | human gut metagenome | biome: human-associated habitat; feature: feces | place: USA | collected 1985/1987
GTTTCAAGGCTTCTGCTTTCTTTACATCTGCTGCAAATGTCTGTTCTGTATGTTCGTTTTTCGCTACTTTTTCGGTTATATCTGTCTGCGCTTCGAGAATGTCAGTTTTAACCTGATTGTATTCGTTGTTTTCATCCGAGACTGCATTTATCGCATTAACAATCGCATCTCTGACATCTCGCCCTTTTTGTGCTTTTGCAATCTGATCTGTGTATTTTTTTACGTTTGCCACTTTTATTCCCCCTTATTTACAAGGCAGTCTGAATATTCTTTTGACTTTAAATCTCTTACTTCTGACAGAACAGAGGTAAGCATGTAATCCATTAACGACGCAGGGATTCCATGCTGTGCCATTGCTCCAAATACCACGTTTCGAATTTCTTCTGTTCTTTTGTCCAGGATTGCCCCTAACGGAGGAGCTTCTACTGCTTTCTCTACTGTATTATTATCCTCTTTCTGCTCCTGTGAGGTGCTTTCTTCTGTGTCCGACTCGGACACCTTTGTTTCTTCCTTAATAGTTTCTTTATTGTCCTTTTCTTTTACTTCATTCATTATGCTGTTTTCTCCTTTTCCTCATAGAGATTTTGAATCAGTTTAAGCATTAACGGAATAAGTATTCGGAAGTTCCAGTCTTCCGGCTTTCCTTCCTCATTCAGCTGTGCGGCTTCCGGAAAGATACTGTATACATCTTCCGCGTAGAAACCTGGCAATTTCTTTCCGTTTAGCCAGTCTGTCGGGCTTAAATAGTTTTCTTTGTACTTAAACCATATTACCGGCACATCCAGTATTTTTTTTGCTTCATTCAGCGTCATATCTGCAATATGATCTTTGTACCGTTTTGACGAAGACGACAAATAAGCTACTGTTGCTCCGTCGCTCGCAAATACCATATGGCCTCCAGATGTCACATGGGAAAGATTAAATACTTTAAATGCGTCAGAACCATCCGAAAACGTTGAAGTACCCGTATGTATCTCTAACCCTCCATTAAAAATGAAAGCATGTGATCGCATACTTAACGTTGCGTATCCGGTGGTTATTTTTCCGCTTGTAACCGTAAAATTTCCGATAGTTCCTTTCTTCGCTGCAAATGAACCGTCTGTGTTAATTTTAAAATAAGTATTCGCAGTAACCAAACCGTTGAAGTTGATTTTTGATGCGTTAATCTTAACGCTCTGCGCTGTCTGGTTAATTGATGATGCAATTTCTCCAGCAGATACTTTCGACTCTATTTCCGTCTCTGTCTGCGTGATTCGGGAGCTGAGAGTACTTTCCGCACCTTTCGCGCGGGAAACCTCTGACGTGATCGAGTTTTCTGCAACTGTGATCCTGGATATTGCAGTTTCGGCCGTACTTTTTGCGGTGTCAGCTGTATTCTTTGCAGTGTTTGCTGTTGTCTGTGCTGCATCTGCCTGTGCTTTTGCAACGCTAATGTCTTGATCCTGGATTCTTTCCCATGATGCTGTTTTACTTCCAGATGTCGTTCCGGAGCACTTCCAAAGCAAATTGATGTTGTTTCCGTAATTTCCATGGTTCGGACTCTCCGGATATGTTCCTTTTGACAATTCTGTTACTGTGTAGTTTGGCAATGATTCCGCAGTTCCGGTTCCTTCTCCTGATGTACTTGTCACTGATGCTATGCTGAATCCGTAGAAGTTGCAGCTTGAGCTATCTGTACGCCAATATACATAAAATTCTGATGTCGGAACAAAGACGGAAGCTCCTGCTATATCAGTCCCTCCGAATTTTCCCGCAAGTTTCATAGTTCCGTTGTCGTTGTAATAAATCTTTACATAATCGTAATTTACACTCTCTGTCCTCGAATCGGATGAAAATGTGATCTTTAATCCCGGAGTTTTATACGTGTATCTATACGCATATCCGGTTGTAATATCATAGTAAATATCTCCGACATGCAAAGATTTTAAGTCATCAGTCGTCCAGGCTGAGGCTGGTTCATTTGATGTTGTCGGGATTTTACTTCCGTAGAAATTTCCGTTTTTCTCAGATACTGCCTGGCGTACGGTTTTTACTTCAAGAGTGATGTTATCTACTGCCAGCTTTATAGCCGTATTCATTTGTTCTGTTGTAGAATAACTTTTCAGCTTTGTATCTGTATCTGCTTTCGCATTCTTTTCCGCCTGATCTGCCGCGTCCTGGCCTTCCTGTACTGCGTTTGCATAGAGTTTATTTGCCATTTCCTGTGTCGTATATGTCTTCGACACTGTTGAGAGGATATTTGTCTCGGTCAGCGTTATTGCTGATCTGAGTTTTTCTTCCTCTCCCTTTGCCCTGGATACTTCTGCAGTTATGAGTCCTTCCTGTACTTCAATTTTTGAAAGCGCAGATTCTGCTGTACTCTGAGCTGCTTCAATGTCCTTATCTTTTACCCTTACCCATCCATACTCATTACTGTCATTTTTCTGATACTGATAAGCATAGCCGGTTGTGGTATTGAAAAAGAGATCTCTTTCGTGTTCCTTCCTCAATTCGTCTGTCGTCCAGGCAGATGCCGGATTGTTTTCGGATGTTGGTTCATAATTTCCGTACCAGTTTCCGGATTTTCTCTCCAGCTGCTGCTCCAAACTCGAAACAGAAAGAGTTATCTTTCCGTCCATGGCTTTCAGGGATGTTGTGACCTCTTTCAGAATCGCTGTTTTATTTGCAGAGTCTCCATCTGATATTTTGGTTTCAATGTAGTTTTTGCACTCTGTTGAGAGTGCTTCTGTTTTAACAGAACCGGCAAGGATTCTCTCTCCTATAATCTGGCCATTCAGTGTCATTCCGATCGTGTACGGGCCGTTATATCCATTGTGAGATCCGCCGATTCCGTTTTTATTTATCTGTAGTATATTTGTTGCCTGTTCTTTGTCCGGTGCATCCATGTACAGATCCCGAAGCCAGAGACCGTTTTCATCAAATTCTGTGAGTTTGTATCCGCCTTTTGCTCCCGTCATTTGTTTCGTAAGATTATCAATTGCGGATTTCATCCAAGACGCTTGAACTCTTCCAGCCTCTGTTGTTTCCTGCCGGATCTGAGTAAATGTCCCAGTAGTCTGATCTGTGAAAGACTGCTGCAGATTTTCTCCCAGTGTCAACTGCGCCTGATCTGGTTGCTGCAATGGGATTTTCATTTCCATAACCGGCAATACTTTTTTCATTCCATACGGAATTGCATTGCAGAGCACACGGTCTCCTATATCAAAAGAATCATAATCCTGGCCAAACAATGACAAATCCACTGCAGTCAGGGAAATGACAAGGTTCTCATACTGCTGCGTCGTCAGATATTCTGTTGCTTTTTTCAGGAGGTTCGCTGGCGTTGCTACATCGTCCCACTTCTCTGTTTTCCACACCCATCCGAAACTTTCTACCGCCTCTTTGCTGTATATGTAGTCTTTTCCGTCGTTTACGGATGTAATGTCCACATTCTTTTCAAGGCGTTCAAATTCGGATGCGTTTTCGTCTGTTTCCTGTTCGATTGCTGCCCCCAGCGGGATCAGAGCTGTGATAACATCGTCGGCAGTCATTGTCTCTGAGTAATCAAGCAGGTTCTCTCCGAATTGAATTGGTTGTTCGCAATACTTGCCGTATTCCTGTATATTTATCCAGTCAAGGTATAGCTTGTCTTCTTCGTGTCTGAGTCTCAGGTATCCGCCCAGGCGATCAACCAGTTTCTCCCTGATCGCTTCAAGGGTGTTTTCTCTGTCAGTTATCCTGTACAGAGAGTCATTGCTGTCATGGATCGCAACAACCCCGATATAGATTTTCTTTCTGTCCTCAACCTGATTATTGTGCAGCTGTAGCCACGCGTCTAACATTTCCCTGGGCGACATGTCGTGCCATTCCTGCTGCGGCAGAATCGTATCTGCCAGGAACGACAACGCTCCGGTTGCTTTAATCGGTTGATTTTTAAACCGGTCTTTTTCTCTTGTGCGGACTTCTCCGTAAAAGATTTCTGTTTTATCTCTGTACACTGAAATCATGCTTTTTCTGTTATGAATATCATTGTACAGAGGATTTAAAGCCGGTACTTTCAGGGTTAACTCTCCTGCATATCCTGTCTGCAGGTCCAGCTCCGGATTGATAACTGCTGCCTCCCGGTCTCCTGGATAATACAGGATCTTGCCATCTAATTTAATTTTGTACATTACAATGATCCCCTCCTGTAAACAATGTCCAGTGTTCCTGATCCGGCAAATTCAAGTGTTACGTCAGATCCGTATACAACAATATCTGGAAAGCGATTTCTCCCCAGTGTCAGAGTGTAGGTTTCTCCGCACGCTGTCACCTTTAGTCCTGTTGATCCAATACTTTTTACATTCAGCACCGGAACGATTGCTACATCTCCAGAATATACTGTATATGATCCTGATCCAGATATTGTGATCCCGGCTCCCTGATCTATCACTCCGGTTTCGAAGTCGAACGGATCCCAGAGCCATTCCTCCGTTGAGTCAGCAAGCGAATATTTATAAGGATCTGCTTTCGGAACGCTTAAATGAAATTGACCGATCTCTCTTGACCGGTCAAAATCTGTTATGTACGCTCTTCCGGTCCAGTAATATACTGGATCGTTTGAAAATGTTATCCTTATATTTTTACCATGCAGTCTGTTTCGAATATTCGAAATAAAACTGTCCCAGTCTTCGCGTGGCTTCTTACCTCCGAACAGAATATCAATTTCCCTTGATTTATATACTGGTCTGCCGGTGATTGCTTCTGATCCATCCAGAAAACCGTCAGCTCCTGGGACATCAATGAAATACGTCTCTACCTCTGGTTCCCCGATATAATCATTATTGCCAATTGCGCAGCCCCAGTCTGCTAATGTATCTATGACTTTCCCAGAGTTTTCAACAGTGATTGTTGCTTTTATTGTCAATACATTATTCATCTGTAAGCTGCCTCCTTTGCTATTCTTCCAAGTTCATTATTGATTGCAGGTGCAAGTTTTCCAGCCCATTCTTTGTTGTCGAAATAGATTTCCTGTCCTGTGCTCATTACTTGGATCAGCTGTGCCAGCATTCCGGTTATTCCTGTAATATCTGTTTTGTTCAGATTATTAGCTGGTTTCATTGAGCTTGTGTCTAACTGCATATCCATCTGAACATCTTTCATTGCATCAGCAACAAGTCCCTGGCTCTTTTCAATTCCTGTCGCAAGGCCTTTCATAAAGTCCGGCATCCATTCCTCATAGTAATGTAACGGACCCTCATCCGGTCTTGAGAAATGCAACCATGATCTTATTGTGTTTGCTACGTTCGATACTGCATTCGTTACGTTACCTATGCAGCTCCTGATTCCGTTTGCAATACCATTCACGAAATCCTGCCCCCATCGAACCGCCTGTCCTGGCAATCCCGTTATATAACTGATTGCACTAGAAAATCCATTTACAACAGCAGAATATACGCCTGACAGTGCTCCGGATATTCCAGATACAACGCTGTTAAATGTATCAACAGCTCTGTCTTTCATGTTTTCAGCGTATTGTATAACTGTTTCCTTTACGTTCTGCCACGTTTCGGACGTTCTCTCTCTGATGTTATCCCAGTATTCTGAGGCTCTGTCCTTTAAATTCTGGATTGCTTCTGTTGCGCTTTCTTTCAGTTTTTTCGCATTATTAACAACGAATCCTTTGATCGCTGTCCATGCTTTTGCTGCTGCCTGAGAAGCAGAATCCCAGATTTTTGATACTGTGTCCCGGAATCCTGTAAATAATGTTGTGACTGCGGTAACAAGTCCTTTTGCCAGAGCGGACACAACCTGCTTAATTCCGGTCCATATTGTTTGCGCTGCGTCTTTGATATTTGTCCAGATATTTGATGCGTCTGTTTTGAGCTTATCAAAGTTTCCTGTTACCAGGTCAATCAGTAAGATCACCGGTGCAAGAATTGTATTTTTCAGCAGTTCCCATGCGCCCTGTGCAATCGTTACAAGTCCCTGCCAGATGTTCTGCAGTGTATTAACCGCATTCTGCCATAGCGTTGTGATCGTTGTCACAATTCCAGATATAATCGGATTCTGCATCATTGTCGTCCAGATATTTGTAAAGAAATCCGAAACCTGCTGCCAGATGCCGGACCACCACGCTGGAATACCCGTAAAAAATGCAACAACGCTGTTCCATGCCTGCGGTATTGTTACGGTAAAAAAGTTTACGATTCCATTCCATATCTGCATGAAAAAGTCCGAAACCTGCTGCCAGATACCAGACCACCATTCCGGAACTCCTGAAAGAAATTCCATCAGTGTGCTCCACGCCTGCGGTATTGTGTCTGTAAAAAACGATACAATTTTTTGGACGACTGCATTTACTGCATCCCGGAACCATTCGCATTTTGTGTACAGCAATACCAGAGCTGCCACAATCGCGGCTATGACAGCAATAACTGGGTTTGCGGCTATTACTCCAAACAGCGCGGTAAAAGCACCTTTTAGTTTTCCAATAATACTCGTTATTGTTGTTAAAGTTTTCATCTTAGAAAACAGTCCTGTAATTGCAGATATTCCGGTTGCAACCTCTCCAACCATTATCAACAACGGACCAATCGCGGCGACTATCAGTGCAATTGTAGCAACTACTTTCTTCTGTCCTTCACTCATTCCATTGAGCTTTTCAACAAACCCTTGAATAACTTCTGCCGCTTTTCTGATATATGGCATCAGGATTTCTCCGAAGGCAATTGCCAGCTCCTGCAAGGCACTCTGCAAAGTTGTAAGCTGTCCAGAAAGATTATCCTGCATGGTTTCAGCCATGTTTTCAGCGGATCCTTTGCAATTATCAATATTTTTTATAAGTTTCTGGTAATCTTCATCTGATGAATTGATTATTGCGAGCATGCCGCTCATGGCTTCTTTTCCAAAGATAGCTGTCGCTGCCTGCGTCTGCTCTGCTTCTGTCATTCCTCCCATGGTTTCGCGTAAAAAATCCATGGTTTCACGCAGTGTTTTCATGCTGCCATCTTCGTTCTGCAGTGCTTTATTGTACAGTCTTACATTTTCTGTGGTTCCCTCCTGCAGCTGAGTCAGTGTTTCGTTTGCAGTCGCAAGCTCTGTTTGCTTTATTTCCAACGTTGCGGCAGCGTTTGAGGCTTCTGTTGACTCAGATCCGTACTTTGATACCGCATCATTGTAAGCCTGTTGTGCTTTATCTGCTGCCAGTGAAGCTTTTTGCACTCTGAGCATTTGCTTGTCAATTTTAGCTTGATCTATAGACGTAGCCGATTCTGTTGCGTAGAATCCCCACTTTTCCATTGCGTCTCCAACATCTTTTGACGGTTTTATCATGTTTGTCAGGGATGATCTCAACTGCGTTCCGGCTGACGACGCTTTGATTCCGCTGTTCGCCATAAGTCCGATAGCGACTGCTGCATCTTCTGCGCTATATCCAAGTGCACCTGCTACCGGTGCAATATACTTGAATGTTTCTCCCATCATTCCAACGTTCGTATTAGCGCTGGATGATGCCTGTGCCAATACATCCGCAAAATGAGAACTATCTTCTGCCTCCATTCCGAAGGCTGTGAGTGCGTCTGTAACAATATCTGACGTAGTTGCAAGGTCTTCTCCAGATGCTGCCGCAAGATTCATAATTCCAGGGAGGCCGTCGTACATCTGCTGTGCATCCCATCCGGCCATTGCCATGTATCCCATAGCGTCTCCGGCTTCTTTTGCAGAGAATTTTGTCTGTGCTCCCATCTCTCTTGCACGTTCTCGCAACTTATCCATGTCTTCCGCAGATGATCCGGATATTGCGGCCACATTGGACATGGAGCTGTCAAAATCTGCCGCAGTCTTTACTGCTGCTGTTCCAAGTCCTGTCACTGCCGCCGTAACCGGAAGCATTTTTTCTCCGGCAGATGTCAGCGACTCCCCTATTTTCCCGGATGTTTCAGAAATCTCGGCCAGTTTTGCGGATCCTGATCCAACTTCATTCTCAAGTGATTGCAGGCTCTGTTCTGTTTCTATAATTGTCCTTTTCAGAGCGTCATACTGTTCCTGGGATACTTTTCCCTCCTGGAATTTCTGCTGTACTTCCCCTTCTTCGTTTTTCAGAAGTTCCAGCTTTTCTTTTGTGTTTCCGATTTCATCAGACAGTGCTCTCTGTTTCTGCTGTAATAGTTCCGTATTCGTAGGATCCAGTTTCAGCAACTTATCAATTTCTTTGAGTTCCGTCTGTGTAGTATTTATTTTTGCATTCAGACCATCAAGCGACTGCTGCATCTGAGTAGGTGCATTCTTCGCTTCATTTTCCAGAGACTTCAAGCTCTCCTCGGTTGCAATGATTTCTCTTTTCAGAGCGTCATACTGTTCCTGGGAGATTTTTCCCTCTGCAAACTGCTGCTGTGCCTGCTGCTCTGCAGTCTTTAAGGTTTCCAGCTTTTCTTTCGTGCTTTCGATTTCGTCAGCAAGCGCTTTCTGTTTCTGCTGTAATAATTCCACATTCGTAGGATCCAGTTTCAGCAGATTGTTTATATCTTTCAGCTGTGCCTGTGTGGTCTTTATCTGTGAATTTACATTTTTAAGTGAATTTTGTAGTCCTGTGGTATCGCCGCCAATTTCAATCGTAAGTCCCCTTATGTCGCGGCCTTTGGACAAAAATTATCACCTCCGTTTAGAATTTATCCATATCCTCCTGAGTTGCCATTTTCGGCCATTTATAGTCGTCGTTATTTTTTTCCGTAAAAATATCCAGGACAAGACCTACTGTCAGAAGGTCTAAATCCTGGATACTTATTCCAACTTGCGCGCACCTGAGAAGGAATAGAGGTGTCGTCATTTCCCGGCTACTTGGTCGAAGTTTTTTTTTGCTTCTGCCTGTGTCTGCTGGTTCAGGTTCCAGAGTTTTACAATCTCCGGGAAAATTGTGTAAATCGAAAATGTATCAAACTGATCTAACCAGTCGTATACATCTTCCGGAAAATCCTGTCCCTTTTTCTGTGCTGCGTGTTTTGCCATTACGAATGCGACGTTTTCGAACATCTCTAAATCCTCGATAGGGATGTCCGACTCGGACACCTTCGTTTCAGTCTGCTTATCCTGTGATTTTTTTACGGACTTTTCAATTTTTGCCATGTCCTGAAAAATATCTCTCCGGAACTGAATCCGATAAATTCTCGGAATTGCAGCAGAAGCGGCAAAAAGCACCTCTTTATCATCAATTTTAATTGTTTTTGTCAGCATCCTTATTCTCCTGCGGCTTTTTTATCTACATTAACAGCCTGCGTTGCTTCTGTGATTGTTTCTGGATAGTACACTGTCTTATACCATCCGCTATACACAGTGTCGTCTGTGTCTACCGTTGTCTGAGCTTTTACCCGTCCGTTCGGAAGTGGAGCATTGCTGATCGTAATTGTTTCTGTGCCAGGTTCAATACTATCTTCTTTCGTCTCGGATTCGATTGACGGTCTGGTAGCTGTGCAGTTGTAGAGAACTCGTCTGATTCCTTTCTGATCTCCATCAAATTCAAACAGAAATGCGAATTTCTGTGTATCCGTAGAATCACTGATTTCATGCAGCACACCTTTTTCGTCCTTCTTTTCTTTCAGGACATCCTGTCTGAAAGAATCCGGAATTAATGCAAATTCTGTATCTCCTTCATATCCGTTGTTTGCAGCCGACACATAATACTGGATTCCGTCTGCATAGAACGGTGAAATATCTCCATTCGCGTCAAGTGATATGGATACAGATCCCGGAATCGCTTTCGGGACTTCAAAAGTAATTGTTCCATCTTCTCCTTCATTCTGCAATGCGTAATGTGCGTTTTTAAGATTGTACTTAACTTTGTTATCTTTTTTGCCCATCTTTATACCTCCATTTCGTATAAAACTTCGTACATTTTTTCTGAGTCAAGATATTCTCCTGTTTTGTCGTATGTGATTCCATACTTGTCCAGGATGTCCTCTATCTTCTTTTCATTGTTCCAGTCCTTTTCGTCTGAATACAATTCGATATTCAGAACGTCGATTTTTGCATAGGTGACCCCGTCCGCGTGAAAATTATCACTTCCTGGAATCCTCCATACAACAAAAGGCGGCTCTATCCAGTTATGAGTCGAAAAATGATCGTATTCATACGGTAAGCCGATTTCATTCAACATTTCTTTGATATTTTCAGCTGACATCATAGCCTTGACATGATCTCCTTTTCCAGCTCTGCTATTGCTGCCTGTTCTGCAGGTTCTACATGTTTGATTGCGGCTACCCTTCCGCCCCCTCTTTTCTGATGTCCTTTTTCAAGCAAATGCACCAGGGAGTATTTTGTATCGTGGATCGCAATAACTAAACTTGTAGAATTTTCTTTCACAACAGTTTTCTTCCATCCTTTTTTATACTTTCCGGTATTTACCGGGGATGTCTGTTTTAGCTTTGATACTGTCTTTTTTGCAACATTATTTACGCATTCCTTCGTTGTCTCAGTGCATTGTTTTCCATAGTCTTCAACAAGGCGATTTATTTCTGCTGCCAGATCATCAATTCTGATACTATCCGCCATTGTCGCCCCTCCTGTCTTTATACAACTGTACGATTTTTTCCAGTGACAGATATATTGCAGGTGGTGCAGCGTCAAATTTCTCCTGAATCTGCACTATTTTGTACATTGCCGGATTATGTTCATTGATAATCTCATCTCTCTCAAAATCGAATGGATCCCAGAGCCAGCCGCTTTGTGAATCAATGATAACAATGTCAAGAGCTTCAATATCTTCCCTGTTCAGCACTGCTGCCGGAATACTTAACAATTTTGTTATTTTATTTCCTGCTGTCTGTGCGTCAAAATATCGTCTCTCTCCGATTGTGCGATTTCCGAAACGAATGTCTTTGAGCTTGGTATCTACGATCACCCTGTCTTCTGTTTTGCAGATACTGAGTATCCCATCTGTAAACGTTTCAAACTGTTTGCGCCTGGCTCTTGGCATATTCTTCCACCTTCTTTGCTATCTGCAGTCCAATAACCTCACTTTTGTAGTTTTCCCAAAACTGCTGCAGTTCTCCAGAATACTCATACATTACAAGCTGAAAAAGGAGTGTCCTTTCCTGAGTATCCCCCAGGAAATCGCACTCCCCTATTTTTCCGGCTAATGATGCCATGCCTCTTTTTATCATTCCTTGGAGCTTTTCATCTCCTTTTGGATCGTCCCAGGTGATGTCCAGATAGTTTCTGACATCCTCCAGAAGTTTTGATAAATCATTTTCTGACATAGCACTCATTTTATCACTCCTTGGTTACAGTTACGGTATAAGTCTTTGTCTGCTCTCCGTCTGTGACTTTAACAGTTACGGTATTTGCTCCGGCGGTCCATGTGATCTTTCCGCCGTTTGTTACTTTGCTGGATCCCGCAGTAATTTCAATTGCTGCTGTTCCTGATTTCGGGAACGCTGTGATTGTATTTGTTGCAGTTGTTGTTTTTGCTGTGTATGTGTTTGTGTCGCTGTCAAATTTCGGTGAGAGGGTTAATCCTCCGATTCTCAGGTCAGACAGCAGTGCATTATCTACGTGCTCCTCCTGTTTACTTACAACCTCGAAGCGAACCGGATGCAGATTTGTAATGTCCAGAACGACAAAAGCATTGTTATCCAGTGCGAATCCATGAGCATACAGCTTGATGAGATATACTCTCTCATCTTCCAGGAATCTGTATTCGTCAGAATATTCAATTTTTCCATTTTTAGCCATTCCAACGCCCAGGAAATACTTGGTTGCCATTCCATATACTGCTTTTCCCTCCGGAACAGCTGCGCTCTGAATGATTTCAGCGTCCACCGGGAGCACAGATGCATAGATTCCATCTGGTGTCAGCATCCTTGTGGCTGGGAGCACTCTACGGAAATAATCTACCGGATTAACTAGCAAAATGAGACTTGTGACAGTTCTTGCCTGTCCTTTGTCGTTTCTGGCCATGATTGCTGTAACATTTCCCATCTGTGTCATGTCCAGTGCAGTCATTTTGATAGCGTTTTTGTCCGGATATTTTCCGCCTGTCACAACAACGCCCTCTCCGACCTGTTTCATCATACCGATTGGCTCATCTTTTCCAGTTCCCTGTACAATACCGTACTCCAGCCCGTTTGCCAGTGCCTCATAGAGCACCTGACGCACGTATGTATCCAGCCATGTCGGCCCTAAATCCAGCATAGCCTTGGAAACCGGCAGGAATGCGCTCAGTTTTTCCTGTGTTACATCTACCTCTTTGAATCCAGATGTCAGCTCCTCGATGATCTTGGCTGTCAGCTTGCCCCATGCGGCTTTCTGCTCTCCGTTTGTATTCATCATCATTCTTGTCAGACCTGTCACTGTGGTTGCATTCAGCTTGGACAGGAGCGGGTGGTTTGTCTGGAGTTCATCAAAGACAGAATCAATGATTGTTTCCGGCATAACCACTTCAACGTCATTGAGAGCCTGTTTCGGATCTGTGGATCTCATAGCCTCAATGATTTTCTCGTAATACTGTTTTTCCTTGGATGTCAGCTGGCGTACACCTCTCTGTGCCAGGATTGTTGCATCCTGCTCCACCAGCATCTCTTTGGCCTGCTCCAGAACATTGTCCTCAATCTTCTGGCACAGCTCAGTGAACGCCTCACTGAATGCTTTTGTATCGTCATCTTTGATGGCCTGATTCATTTTTTCAACGATCTTGGCCTTTTCCATTGCTAATACGTCTTTATTCTTCATATCAGTTCTCCTTTACATATTTTGGAATAATTTTGCTAACTGGTTTGTGAGTTTCTTTTCTTCCGGCTCTGGTTTTGGAGTCGGTACCGGAGGTTTTGGTTCTCCTCCCTGCTGCCGCATAGACTCCAACTGTTCCCGGAATGATTTCTGTTGTGCAATCACACCGGACAGCTGCTGCACGCGGCTCATCAGTCTCTGCTGTACATCCTTATCATCAGCCTGGTAGCTGTCTACCCGGTCAATGAGGCCGTATTCCAGAGCTTTCTCCGGTGTTAGGAATGTTTCTGCCTCCATCATGTCAATGAGCTGCTGTTCTTCCAGGTTTGATTTTTCCAGAAAAATCTGTCTGTTTGACTCCATGAGCGTATCCAGATCATCTGCTGCTTTTCTGAGTTCTTTGGCATTTCCATCCACACTCATCCACATATTGTGAATCAATGCAGATGTTCCCAGTCCCATGACGCGCTCATCACACGCCTGTAGGATTAGGAACGCTACGCTGTAGGCAACTCCATCCACATATCCAACCTTTTTGCAGTTCTTCTGTTTCAGCTGGCTATAGATCGCCACGCCCTCTTTGACAGATCCTCCGTTTGAGTTGATATGCAGCTCAATGGTTGCTGTATCAGGAATGGCCGCAAGCTGCTCCTGGAAATACTTTGCAGATGTCTCCGATTCCTCATAGCTCCATGTGCTCCAGTTAAATGTGCCGTATGCTGTCACATCGTCATAGATGTATAATTTGTGAGTATCGTCCTCTGCTTTCTGAAAACATACAAATACTTTATCCTGTCTTGGCATTCTTCCCACCTCCTTTCTGCTGTTCTTCCAGGATTTCCTGGATAGTTGAGTAGTTTTTCGTGATGAAATGCTGGTCCGCCCAGTCCTCATCTATCGGAATCTCTCCCAGTGCTCTCAGAATCATATTCACTGTATAGATTCCGGAGCTGATGAGCTTGTCTGCTGATGTTGCAATGTCGAACATGTCAATATGTTTGACTCTCATGGTGTCGATCTGTAGCTTTGTTCCTTTCTGTATCCCGTTTTTTCCAATCCTCTTGCGGTTGATTTCCTGCATGAACATCTGTGCAAGCGGGTCCAGGCAAAACGTCAGCATCTCGTCCACTGCTTTCTCGGTGTCCTGCACGTCTCCCTTGGCCAGTGTAGGCGGCATGGAGAATCCTCTGGCTGTAAAGTCAAAGATGTCATCATACTGACTCTTGATATCGCGACTGGTTCCCTCACTGTAAGTCTTTGAGCCAATGTCTGTGTATGAATATCCCTCAAACAGTGGTAGGACAGCGTTTGGGCTTTCAAAGAATGACTTGAAATACTCATTCATGAGCTTTTCCAGTTTCTCATTGAACAATTTGTCACTCTGAGCCATTGCCGAAATGTTCAGGGTTCCCCTGCTGCCTCTGCTTTTGAGATACGATTTTGCAGAATAATCAATCAGCTTGCTGTATGAGTCATACAGGTGCTGCATGATCCGGTTTACATTCTTGTTGTTGAGTGTCCAGTGAAGCACGTCTGAACTTCGGAATGACCGCGAAAATGTGTAATCATCCACCTGCACATTG